>JAEHJW020008443.1_pt1 | contig 29550 bp, 39 predicted proteins | sample 9271431 | NCBI WGS metagenome assembly JAEHJW02 | reverse complement strand
TTTGAAGGATGGGAAGCGTCGAGTCTTTCTTCCGCGCGGCGTCAAACATGCCCTCACACTTCCCGATAGCCTGCTCTTGCGTCTTCCCCTCGCTCATCACGATAGGAATGCAGCGAGCAAGGTAATGAGAGCGAGATTCATTAGGAAGTACTCTAGGCATACAAATACCTTCTTCATGCGAGTAGCGTATCGATCATCTGCTGCATGCCGGTAGGTAGGTCACCGTTGTACGGCGCTGCCCAGGCTTTTCGCCAGATGATCTCGGTGTCCCAAGATCCAAACATATTAGATACCTTGAGCAGGATGCCTATCTTGTCGCCGTTTTCGTCTTTGACGATCTGGAAAAGGTAGTCGCCCATCTCGATGCGATCGGTCCATCGGGTGTATACCTCGATGGGCAAGATGTCAAAGAAGAAGGTGCCGCTATCATCGACGGCTGGACTCGTCGCCGAGCCCCTAAATCTCTGAAGTGGAACCTCTCCTGGTGGATACACGATGATCGCCGTGATGCTCGACTGCGATATCTTGGTCTGCACCTCATCGGCGTAGATGTCCTCCTCGACAAAGAAGCGAGTGACCTCGACCTCGCGTCCTTTCATCTGAACACTGTGGTCAAAGAGCTTGCGACGTATCTTTGAGGACGCGGTCGCAAGCTTGTCTTGGTAGGAGGACATCTACGCTTGGCCTAGCGACGAGTGGTCTTCTTGGGAATGACGCGGATGCGATCCTTGCCGCCCTCGACCTTGATCCGGTATCCCGGAACCTTAAAGCTCTTGGGCGCGATCACGCCTTCTTTGGAGACGATCGCCTTGACGGCCTTGGAGATCTCACCACCGACGCCGTCACCACCTTCGATGGGGGCCTGGGCGATCTTCTTGGGGCGGGTATCGACCGCGAGGGTATTGCCTTCGACGCCGAGCTTGCGGCTCAGATTCGGAAGAGCGTCCTCAGCCTCGCCGAAGGCCCCGCCGGTCTTGCCCATGAAGGGGTCGCCTTCACCGCCTTCACGCTCGAAGGAACTCTTGCCCTGGTCGATGGCCTGACCGAGCGGGGTCTGATCGACGGCACCGGACTCGTCTTCGTTACCGAGCATCTCGGAATTGCCGTCGGCGTCTTCCTCGAGGTCGTCCTCTTCAGGATTCTGCCACTCGTCCTCGTCGCCCTCTTCCTCGCCGAGGCCGTCGAGCTCGTAGTCCTGGTCGGCCTCGTCGCCGCCGATCATCTCGTCCTCTTGCTGGACCGAGGCATCGGAGCTGGTACGATACTGGCCAAAGTTGCGAAGCATCTCGTCGGGATCGAAGCCGAACTCATCCATCGCCTCGACGAACCGCCCCGTCACGCTGGTGGGCATCACGAACCGGGCAGTCACCGTACCGTTCTTGTTCTCTCGGTAGCGAAGCTCCTTCACACCGATTTTCTCCGCCTTCTTCGCGGCCGCGCGCAGCCCCTCATGGAAGACGAGAGAGATGACCCTAAGGTTGCTCTTCATCTCAGATCTCCTTGTGTTTGTAGGCCACCTCTGGCCGACTTAACTCTATAAGATAGCCTAGGCGTCTTTGAAGGTCTTTTACTCGCGGCGAACCTTGTTTCGGGTGGGGTCTGAGTTTGCGCGCTGGTCGATAGATAGAGCGTACATTTCCGAACGGGCATTGCTGCTCAAGGTCGTTAAAATTCTGTCATATGACGAAAGCTGCTCCAGCAGACGTAATAGAAAATGAGCCTTGGCCTCGAGCGCCGCCAGGTTTTCACTCATCGTGTAGTATTCATCAACGTTATCCCTTCTCGCCCGAGTCTCATACTCGGTGACTGACGGCTTCACGCCTCGGATTTCCTGACTTCCATATTCTCGAATGACGGTAGTCTTTGCCTCGAGAAACTTCTCGTCCCACCATCGATCGAAGGCTAGCTTTGCGCTCACGTGATCCATCTTAGCGCGCTGGTACTCAGCATTGAGGCCTGATGCCATCGTGAAGTAGTTCGCGAGGGCAGCGTTTAGACGGCGAGGCGTCACCTCGGCGTCGCTGCCCGTCCCAGTAGCGAGGTCGCCCATGCTCTTGTAGCGATCGATCACGTCTTTAACAAAGGTCACGTACTCTCGAAAGATCTTAGTGGGTTCAGACATTAGCAGTTCCTTTCTTAAGGATTTCATCGACTGAAGAACTTATAGACTCGATGAGTTCATCTGAGTCATCTTCATCGACGCTCTCGCCTACCGAGCCGTTCGGCGCCATGAGACCCGCTGCCTTGAATCCAGCCGCGGGCTTGGTCAGGAGCTTAGTCTCGCCCTCGTCGTCGTAGACCTCTTGTCCTTCAGGCGAGGACTGCACAAAGATGGTCTCAAGGTATCGCTTTGCATCGAGCTCTGACTTGATGAATCCTTCTAGGTCGAGAGCGTCGCGTTCGGCGTCGCTCATGAAGCGGGTCTTCAACAGCCGCACCGCCTCCTCGTAGTCTTCTGATCCCATGTCTTCAAGAGAAAGATTTCGGGAAGAGGAAACATGCTCGCATACCTCGGTCCAGGCGTCGATGACGTCTGGCTCATCGAGACCGAGCTCCTCACATACCATGGCTAAGAACGGGGATATCTTCTTGCTCATCTAGGTCCTCCTCAGCAAAGAATGAAGCCAACACAGGGGATAGGGGCGGAGATACGTCATACACCGCGAGGTATATCTTTCGGGGAGAAGCCTTCACCGCAGACGCCGCGCCCCATAGCCCCGGTGAAACTTGTATCACGAGCTCCAAGCTCGCATCACGGTACTCCATGCGGGATCCTACGCGGCGCTGTCGAGTGCCATCAAACCTAAATAATCGAGTGGATAGCGCCGCGCTATCGTAGAGAATCGGGGATGATGAGGCCACAAGGCTGAGTCCCGCGTATACCGGAGCCGTCGCTAGGCTGTCGATCAAAAGGCTAAGACCTACGTCGAGAGACTCAACGCGTTCTCTCAAAGAGTAAGCCCATGCCCCATGTTCTCTAAAGAGATCTAGCATGACCACGCTGCGCTCCTCACAGGGCTTCTTCTCGCTCTATCTAAGATTTCCCGATCTTAAGCTAGAACCTTAGCCTTTAGCTCCTCAAAATCTCGAACGGTAAGTCTTCGTTTTTGACCTTCGATGGCGACAGGTGGAAGTTGAGATAATCGATCCTCGGAGATGGAGAGACCGGGCTCTTCAAGCGTAATCTCTTCTTTCTCATCATCTGGAAATTCTACCCAAGCTGATTCGCTTACGGGGTCGAACACGATGGAGAATTCATCCAGGTCGACCTCGATCAAGCTTTCTTGAAGTATCTCAACGTTTCCATCATCGTCACTCATCATCTTCCTCCGGGATGGCCTTGAGCTCTTCTTCATGAGCATCGAGCCATTCGAGCAATGCCTCGGCCCGCTTCTGTCGCAGTCGCTGACCAAAGGTGGTAGATGCCCCGATGTTGACCAGGCCCACGTCTTCGATGGGGTAGCCCTTGGGGTATCGTTCGAGAACCTTCCTACGATGCTCTCTATACCGATCGATCAACGGAACAGCATCGGGGTTACCGTTCCACTCGATGAGGCCCCCTGCCTCATGAAATTCTCGGGTGACCTCGATAGGCTCATCATTCTCATCGATGGTGACCACCGCGATGAGCCCGGTACAGTCCCTAGGATTGAACCTAAGAATCTCTGCCCAACCTTTAGGCTGAACGACCTCTTCCTCTGACATAAACATCTCCTTTGCGCTAGTCTCGAACCAGTATGCCTCGCTCCATTAGAGTTCGCACCACCCTGAGCGCATGCTTATCCAAGAAGAGTATGCGGTGAGGATTGGTATGTATCGGGGGACCGTTTGCATAGCATCGCCCAAATAGAATTCCCGCCTGCGCGTATAAGAATTCCAAACGCATGAAAAAGTCCCCGTTGATCCCGTTCCGAACGTTAGTGCCCTCACGCACGATTCCATTCGGCAACTTCCTAGACCTTCCGGCGGGAGAAAAGTCCCACTTACGATTCGCTCCGGTGCGTAGCTTTACCGGAGAGTTCATCGAGAGCGTCTGAAGCGAGAGCACCACCTCATACTGATGCTTGTAGCGGCGCTGCTTACTTCCTGTGAGCCTGTTGGTCGAGCTGGTATAGGGGGAGTACTGTGGGTAGCTGAACGATATGATTCGATAAACGGTCCAAGTTTTAGAGGGAGAGATGCCGTCGTGGACGGTTCTCTTTTCTACGCGGATGCCGCGGAGCACATCTCTCTTCATGTTATCGAAACGATTACGAATCTCGGAATGGGCATATGTATTCATCAGAAGCCGCTTTAGGCTCCACGCATAATTCCAAATAGGTGCGGCCATAGGCTACCTCCTATGCTAAAAGATAGCCTATGGTTTATTTTGTGCAAAGGACTAGTCGAGGAAGGCGAACATCGAATAAAATGCCAGCTGGTCCTTGGGGTCATTCGCCCTGAAGTTCTGACGCTCGAGGGCCGCGACGATTCTGCGAAGATCGATCTTCTCGGTAGAGCAGGCGTGCTGCGCCTCGATGACCTTCTTATGAAGAACCTCGATCGCGGCCGCGGCTTCTCTGTCGCCGAGAAAGGCGGTAAGAACCACATCGATCACCTGGGCGGGCTCTAGAGCATGAGTGGGAATCTTGTCCTCATACGCGGCGCCGGTGAGTCCGTTATACACATCGTCACCGAGCGATTCGGCCTTCTTGCGTCGGGGCTTCGGAGCCACGGGGTCCTGAGGCTTCTTGGCCATCTCGTGAAGGTGAGCGTTGCGGCGTTCTCTCGAGCGAGCGAGAGACTCTTTGTCCTCCTCGGCTTTCCGTCGAGCGATGGACGCGAAGGTATCTGAGCGAAGCTGCCTACTTTCCATGGTGTCTTCTCCTATCAAGATCTACGATAGAGATAGCCTATCTAGAGAAGGCTTGCTCGAGAGCTCTCTTTATGATCGGCATCATGAAGGCAGCGTCTCCCTTTTGGCCTCGGGTGTAGGACCAAGAGGTATCGGCGAGCCCCGCGGCTAGACGAACCAGGCGATTTAGAGAATCGAGGCTGATCGGTACCCGCAGATGATCGAGATGAAGCTCCTCACGAGAAACCTCATTGCGTCGACCTACGCCTACGACGTCTACGAACGTACAGAAGGGAACGGACTCGTTGAGGCTAAGCTTGACGGTAACGTAGAGAGGCGTCTTTCGGGTGAAAGGGTAGAGATGAATGCTTCCGTTGAAAAAGGCTACATACTGAGGAAAGCGCCTCAAGGTCGCGGCTACGTCATTCAAGTTCATGGAGGCACCATGAGAGGAGGGACGTGACGCACGGGGAGTCGGCCGCGAAGCCGTGGGCCGAGGAACAGGCTGACCCAGGTTACGCTTGAGCACATCATATGCGGCATTCACGTCGGCCATCGCTTGAGGATTCGCGCCTGGGTTTACGTCAGGGTGATGCTGCATCGAGAGGGTGCGATACCGACGCTTGAGGTCATCGCTCGAGAGATACAGCGAATCGATGCCGAAGGTACGCATTGCCTCAGGAACGGTGGGTTCACGCTCTTTGAAGATCAGCATCTCATCCTTCCCACGAGCCAGGCGCGGCTTGGGCCAAGACATAGAGCAGGGATAAGGCCGGGGAGGCCTTGCCCTTACTCTTCTTATACGCGGACACCGTCTCGAACGGCAGGTCGTGTTTTTCATTCATGAGCGTCGCGGCCACCGTCTCAAAGGCGCCCTTCATGAGGCGAAGGCCTCGCATCGCCTCCTCTGACTTGAAGAAGGCATCCGCTACGGCGTTGGCGACCTCATCTCCCTTCAGCTCGGGGACCCCACCTTTGCCCTTCTTACCGATCTTTTTAAGAGCTTGATCGACCGCATCGAGAGCGTAAAGATGCTCGCCTTTTCGTTCATCAAGTATGATCATGGGATCTCCTACGCGCTTATCGATCGTATGACGTCACCGTTCGGCCAGGTCGGGGTGGACGCTACCGAACGATTGCGGGGATCGAGGTCGCCCGAAAGTGTAGCCGCCACCATCGTGTGCCTAAGCCAATCCTCGTCATTTTTGAATTGAACGGGATAGAAGGTGCCATCTTTTTCAGCCGCGGCTACCCATGCGGGCTTGTGATCACCAGTGTACCTATTCACGTACATCCTAAGAAGCTTGGCCTGAACGAGAGGTGAAAGAGATGAGGCTCTCACCACCGTCGCCTCTCTAAGAATCTTCATGATGATCTCCTTAGCCGCGAACCACCGGCGCCATCGAGAACTTTCGCCAGCGGTTTATCGATTCATCTTCGAGCTGCTGAGCCCGGGTGTTAAGAGCCTCGACGTTAAACTCTGTCCCTGTGTTTGACTGAAGCTGCGAACGAAGCATCGCAACGGCGCGAAGAAGATACGCCTTGCAAAGCTTGATCATGTCGCGGCGCTTCGAAAAATCAACATCATCCATGTTCAATGAGTAGTCCGCCCACACGATCCTCAGTACGTAAGGGGCATTTGTAGTTCCCTTAAGAAGTCGGGCATGCTTATCGACGTAGATCCTCTTTGTGATGAGAAGATTCTGCGAAGCTTGAATGTAACGACGATTAAGAAGCTTCGCCTCGATCATCTCAAAAGAATATTGGCCAGCGCCGTATACGCCACCGCTCTGCGCCGAGTAGTAGTTTCTTTCATTCATGAAGGGCGACAGCGTAGGCACCGTTCCCATCCCCGCATAGGGAATCACCCTTGCGTCAAATACCCCGAACGTCGTCGGATTGGGGAACGGAATTGAATAATCGCCGGCAACCTGAAGCTCCACGACCGTCTTTAGCGGAAAGTACGAAAAGTAGTCCATGAGGGCAGGCTTAAACACCACCTCATCTACGTCATCAGGCGGGATCTCCAAGTCTTCAGGCTGAATCACAGGATAGCCGAACTCGGCGTAGATCTGACGTCGATCGGTGTCTGAGACGCTTACCTTGGTGTCATTGTAATACGCTAGGGCGTCGCTCAAGATGTGATCTCCTAAAGAGATAGCCTAAAGAAAAAGGCGATCAATGCGATCGCCTTTTTGATAGACCGATGGGATGATCAGGCTCGAAGAATCTTGGAGAGAAGGCTCTCGAGCTGCTTGAGCGCCTCAGGATTCGAGCAATCCTCGATGTACAAGATCGCCGATGACGGAACCCGACGCGTCTTTGCGTTGAAGGGCGCGGAAAGAGCCGGGTCCGACATCTTAAGGCCGGACATGCTGACGTCTATCGCGCCGTTCGTTATCTTCTTCTCCATCTTAATGATGGCGGTCTCATCAAGTATGAAGGTCCAAAATCCATCACCTCCGAGCGATGCCGTCTTTGAGTAGAGAAGCGAGCCATCAACCAGGCGGTATATGCACATCACCGGCGAGGTAAGAGATCCTGTTGGGCCGAGCAATCCGTCCATGCTACTCCTCCATCGAAGAGACAACGACGTGGGTATCGGAATCAGCGTCTCTCACATCGATGGGAACCGCGTCGTAGTCTATCCCGATGATGATTCGCTCACTCTTGCCGACGTTCGAGATGGCACGGATGAGGTTCTTGGTAGAGAACCAGAGCGTGCGATCACCCACGAGCTCAGGGCTCACCACCGCGGGGATGCGACGAACCGCGTTGACCCCGTCGATGACCTCAAATGAAAGCTCCGTCTCTGACGGAGTGCCGAGCTTGATGCGTCCGTGAGGAGCGTACTTGAGGAAGGGATCGAAGAAGCTGAGCACATCGATGAGCGCCTTGCGCGATACCTCGGCGGTGAAAGGATGATCGAAGACCGATCGAAAATCGGGATCGGTGGGGTCAGGCGCATCGAGCGATTCGTTCTTCGCGGCGTTGATCTTGAGGTTGCCATCGGGGGTCTCGATGCGCAGACGATTGTCTCCCCATGATACCTTGACGTTTTCCTCGGGGAGGGTCGAGATGGCCAGCCAGATGGGAAGCGGAAGATCGAGGTCGGTGCTCGATGACTCGAGAGGGGTGTCAAAAAAGAGGATGCGGTCGGTTCCGAGAACGTGTCCCGACTTAATGAACACCCCGAAGTGCGGAGACTCCCGATCCTTGTTGGCAAAGGCCGAGGCTGTCATGAAGGCTGACGCGAGAGGAGAGTTTGAACCGAGCGCGATGTTCAGAGAGTGAGGAAGTCCCTCCTTGAAGGTGGGAAATCCATCCTCGGCGCCCGGCTGGCGAAACGCACCCAGGTCAAACCTGCCGTCATCGGTCACGAGCACCGTGTCTTCAAAGCGAAGCTCGGCGTAGGCGTTGACGAGCGCAAAGAAGCGCGACCCGGAGATGAAGAAGGGTTCAGGGGCGTCTTCACCCTCTACCTTGACCGAGATGCTGAGCTGCCCGGCCATGCGAGACGTCATGAACTTCATGAGCCCCTTCTTGAGGTCGAGAAAGATCGACTCGTGCGTGGGGTCTCCTTCCTCCACGATGGAGCTGTAGAACCTCGAGTACCGACGAAGCGGCATCGCATCCAAGATGATGGGCATAGGGTCTCCTTTCGATGCAAAGCGTGATATGACTCGATTATAGATTTCCTATCTCGTGAAAGATGGGCTATTAAATTGAATGACGCTAAGCATGAATGTACAAGATGCTCTCAACACACCCGTTGAGAGAAAGAATTCAGGCGAGAGTCATTCCGCGTCCTCGCTCCGGTCGTGTGACGGGTCCTAGATGGATCTCCCACGATCGAAAGGCGTGGGACGGCCAGGCGGTAGCGCAGAGGATCATGCCCTCGGGACGCGAGTAGAGGAAGGTTCGATGAGAGACGCCGCGATAGTATCGATAACCGTCATGGGACAGACGCTCACCAAAGATCACATGTCGGTCATCATAAATGATGGTCATCGTCGTCTCATGCCAAAAGAAAAGATCTACCACATGGTCGTGAGCATGGTTCCCTCTCTCGCCCAGAGAACGTCAGCGCTTCTTCGAGACGATAGGTCGTTTCTCGTCTTGATCGAAGATGAAAAGATCCTAGAGCTCACGATCGATGAGGCGGCGAAGAAGAGAGAGATCGACGAGAGAGCGCACGATGAGATGAGGCCATCATCAAGAACGGTGCTCGATGCGATGAGAAATGAAAGAGCCCTTCAAGGCGGAAGTTCTATCGAACGGCGTAACTTCCAGAAACATGATGAATATATAAGGAAGCTTTCGGATCTTGAGAGGCCAAGCAATAGAGACTCTTCGATTCGAAGAAAGAGATAATTATTTATCTTATAACAAGATATAAGATTTTTTAAGAAAAATGCTTTAGACTTCCATTTGGTGGGAAATCTAATAATATGCAGGCTATCTATTTAAGTTCATCGCTGTCGAAACAGCAGCGCTGGATGGTTTGATATCGTCAGGATGAGATTCGCTCCAGCGGGGCTGGGTGAGCGCATGACAGGGATCGCCCTGATCCTTGAGTAAGTTGTTCCTGGTGATATCCTTACCACTATGCGCTCCTGTTTTCCAGCCCCGCTGGAGGGGATCTCATGAGGCATTCACGCTCATCTAAAAACGGAAATCTATCATCGTGAGCTTCAACGACACAGCGCCTGCGATAGGTCCAAGCCTCGACCGAAAGGTCGACTTTCGGCTGGAGTCGAAGCTTCGACATTTTCACCGTAAGAAAAGAATCCCCGCCATCTGGAATAAACCTTGGGTGACCAAGTCTCCCCACACTCAAAAGTCTGAGTATCTGATCAAAGAATACGCTCTCGCTGGGTTTAGCGTCACGCCCTCAGACGTCAAGAACATCGCCGTTAGGTTTTATCCTCGCGAGGTCCACGATGGACGAGTCATCGGGTATGGCGAGCAATGGGTCGAGTATACGAGGCTAAAGCATCTAAAAAAAGAACGGGTGCTTCTCGAGCAACATGCGCGCCATCTTCGTTTCTTAACGACAAAAGACTACGTGTCGATCGATTCCACAAAGCAGCTCAGGGATTATCTCTGTACCGCCGCGATGACGGTGGACCGAACCGCACGGATGAGCAACGGTAAGCACCCCTTGGGATACCGAGATGCGCTACATCTTCCCATCCTGGCCGTCGCCGCCAAGGTTACCCCAGGGTCGCACCTCGCGGTGATCGACATCGACGTTCCCAAAGATGAAGGCCTCCTCTACTCCACCTTAAGAAGACGACGCAAGATGCTGCATCGAGCGCTCATCAACCTCGTGCGTCGGCTCGATCCCGAGGGAAGAGCGATCTTCTACATCGAGCAGAACGTCACCACGCTAGCGCTGCACATCATCTTTCATCTAGGCTATGATCCCTCACCTACCTCGATGAAGAGGCTCGCTCGATCGATCGAGGATGATCTTGCTAAAGGATACCATGTCGATGTTCGCTTCGGAGGCTCAAGTGAAAAGATCGTGCTCCCAGGGATCTGTCCTCGATACGCCGGAGGATGGGCTACTCTCGATTCGCTGGAGCGAGGTGAGGGATTTCGGGATCCTATCTCAGGCGAGCATGTGATCGGACTTGAACGACTCGACCTCAGCATCGAAGATACCTTCGAGAGCCTCACGCTCATGAGGTCGACGATGACGGCTGCTCCAGATCTGGTTCCATACTACGATGAGCCTCTTCCTTATCGCTATGAATACACCGATAAGCGCAACGTGATGGATCCTGATCACCCAGCCCTCGACATGCGTGCGGGGGGTCGTTATCGGCCCATGTATCTGCTCGCGATAGCATGCGTACAGAACAACCTATCTCAACGAGAGTTTATCCAAAAGGTGCGTGAGCATGATCGTGGCTCCCGGGACATCGCTTCGTGGGTCCAGCGAGGCGTTCTCGATGAGAAGGCCGGCGACTTCTTTGAAGACGTGAGGCGCGGACTTGCGACGAACGCTCCAGGATATTCGTCTCAGGTAGACCGATCATCATCTGATAGCGTAGAGCTTCCCCTCATATTCGATGAGGATGCGCTGCCTGAGGATGAGGCGTCTCTTCTCGAGAGAATGATCGAGGTTTATCTCGAGAGAAACCCTCGGCTCAGGGGCAGAGGACGAGGCATCCGAACGATGGGACTCGCGCTCGCTCGATTCATCTTCTCCAAAAAGATTCACCAAGAGCGACAGGGAAAGTCATATGTCGGGCCTCATGCCTTCCTCAACGGAAGCGTGCTCTTAGACTCTAAGACGCGAGAGCGCCTTGCGAGAGACATAGGGGTTTCTCGTGAGGTGATGAGGATATCGGTTAAGATGCTCGAGTCGATGGGAGTCATCGGGGCTAAGAGGCTCGATCCAAGGCATGGGCGATCCTTCATGTACCTCGGCAAGCTCCGTTTCGCCCAGCACTATGATGTACGACTTCCCTCTGAGGCTCTCGGCGTCAAGGCATCCGTCGAACGTCTCATGAATCTACCGATGGGTCTTCTAGAGAGAGCGATGTTCGGTGAGCTGCATGATCAGCAGAGATCTTACATCGAGAGAAGCTCATCGAATCTTGATCGTGATGAGTATGAATCAACATATAGGTCATCTCATCATGTCCGAGGCGATGTTCATCTAAGGTATCGATTGATCAACGTTCAAAACATTCTCTCCAACATTCCATCATATGCCAAAGATGAATCTGCTTCGAACCCTACCCCGCCACGGGGTAAATATAGAATGCTGCGGGTACGCTACCCGGGTAACGGCCCACCGGGAACCCGATGATGACGCAGGGAACCGCATTGATAATAATGAACACCACTTCAGAAAAGAATCTCGCTAGAGGTACGCCTTCTAAGAAATATCGAATCGTGCAAGGAGATACCGATGCCCGATGACAACCCCAGACGATGTGAGTTCATGCGATATGACATCGCATCTCATTCTTTTAAGAGATGCCCTCATATCGGAGAATATCATTCTCTTACATCAGGCTTTTTCGAGTTGGAAAGCGAGGACGGCTTACGCAGGAAAAGTTTGGGTTTGGCAACAACGGCTATCAAAAAGAAGGGGGCGTATCTATGCGCATCACACGCGCCGGTAGCCTCATCGATCAACAGGAGGGTCGAAGATGGCGAGCTCTTTGAAGACTGACATGGTGAACCACCCGCCTCACTATACCTTCGGTAGGTTCGAGGTGAAGGACGTGCTCTACTCGTGGTTTGCCCATGAGGCGCTTCTCTGGCAGGTGGCGAAGTACGTGGCGCGCTGTGAGCACAAGGACAACTATAAGCAGGACCTCGAGAAGGCGCTCTTTTACGTGAGGGAGGCCATCATCGTCGAGAATGCACACCCGGAGAGCCACGTGCGACCAGATTCTCGCTTCGCTCTCGATGAGGTTGTCGATGATTGGTTTTTTATCGAAGACGCCGCTTCATACGTTCATACCCTACTTCGAGACGTCATCTCCGATCTCTACATCGCGGTCTACGATTCTGAAAATTATCTTAAGTATCTCGCCCATGCTGAGAAATCTCTAGTAGAGTTGATTCGTCTTGCATAAGGCCTCGCGGCAGAGGCCGTGCTAAATACAAAGAGGCAAAGCCTCAAGAGGAGAGCACATGGCTTACAAGGGACTTTCGAGAGAAGAGAAGATGCAGGCCGCACAGGCGGCGCAGCGCCAGCGGAAGGAAGAGGACGCAGCCAAGAACATGGGTTCGGGCGCCATCCTTGATGATGGGGTACCCAAGGTAGCGCTTCACGACGTGCCGAAGGGCGGTACCTCAGGAAAGCCCTCGCTCATTCGCATCATGGGTCGATACGCCGCTGGCCGCAGAGACCCCACCGATGCAAAGGAGATCTTCGTCTCTGACATCGCGTACCTCGACAAGGTTCCCGATGTCGATTCGTGGCCGGCCGATCCGTCGACCGCCCGTCGTCGCACGATGCGCTGCATCTGGCCAGCTCGGGACGATGACCGTCCTAGCCTTTTGTGGCGGCTGCACGACAAGGTGATGGACTCCTCCTGGGATCGCAACGCTAACAGCGGCCAGGGATCCCGCATCTACCACCATGCTGAAGGCGACACAAAGGTTCTGTTCGATGAGATCGCCTTTTGTGGAAAGCCGGGCGCGAAGATCAAGAGCCCCTGGTTCCCGAAGCGCACCTACCTGCTCAACGTCATCGATCGTGCCCAGGAAGAGTGGCACCGCGAGAACAAGAGCACTCTTCTTCTCTGCTCGAAGCGAAACGCTTGGACGCCCAAGGGCAAGTCCGAGGAGATCGTGCGTTGGTCGATCGGCCTCGGAACCACCGCCTACAATAATCAGATCTACGATGAGGTGGTGGACACCTACGGCTTCTGGGATGAATATGACATTCTTCTCTGGAAGCTGAGCGAGCAGCCATACTACAAGGCCAAGCACTTCAGCGTCGAACCTGAAAAGACAGCAAAGCTGGGTCTCACGCTCACCCCGGCGATGATCAAGCGCGCTGGTGAGCCCCTCACGGATGAGGAGATGAGCTACGATCTCATCGACTTCGACCGCTCGTACCCCGTCACCTCGTATCGTCAGATCCGCGCCAAGCTCGGATATGTCTTCATGAAGTGCGATGAGTTGCTTCACACCCACTTCTATGAGGAGCTCGAGAGCCTCGCCGAGAGCGAGAGCGATGAATTGATCGATGAGGATCCCTCCGAGGACGATTCGACCTCAGCCTCTCCCGCAGCGTCTACCGGGTGGGAACCCAAGGCGGCTTCTCCGAGCAAGCCTGAGAAGCCGGCGCCGGTGGCTGCAAAGGAAGAGCCTGCCGAAGAGCGTCGATCCTCGCGCAGGGCCGATCCCGACTCGGAGGCTTCTTCGAGCATCCCATGGGATAAGCTGGAGGACGGCTCCTTCAATGGAAAGACCTACCTCGGCGTTCAATTCATGACACCTGAGCACCGATCGATGGTGCTGTCCGTCAAGGAAGATGGGTCCTTCGAGTACGTGAAGGAATGGCCGCTCGGTAGCGGAAAGAAGCTCAAGACTCTTAAGAATACCGAGAATGGATTCTATTCCCCCGAGAACTTCACCCACTGTCCTCTGTCAGGAGCCTCCTTCCTCGATTAGGATCTACGATCGATCTTGAAAAGGCCTCTCTTAGGAGGGGCCTTTTCTTTTATAAGGAGAGTATAATGAGAGACTGGGTTCTTGCTTTAACGATCGCCACCATCGTCTACGCCGTGGCCTGCGTGATTCTTGGCTTTCTAAAGGCGCCCGGAGCTGGTTGGCTGGCGCTTGTTTATTTTTTGTTTCTTTTGGCCGTGACTCCATGATTTTGAAACCGAGGCTATCGATATATGCAGGAAAGCGATTTTACGAGAGTCATCGTAGCCTCGGTTAAGTCTCGCGGAGGCTTTGCTGAAAAGATGCCCGATCCTAGCTTTGCGGAGTTAAAGAGAGGCGCCCCGAAGCGTCCCTATGATCTCTACTACGTCTACAGAGGAGAGACCGTTCACGTCGAAGCAAAGTTTCTGAAAGGCGGATACCAAGCATTTAACCTAAAGCGGGTAGAAGACCATCAGTATGATAACCTACTCACGATAAGTAAGAATAGCTCGCCGATGCAGGCGCTCGTCGCCGTCGCGATATGGGAATCAAGAATCACCTATGATGCCTTCTTTTTTACGATAAATGTTCTCGATGAACTTCGGCGTGAGGTTAAGAGCATCAACAAAAAGAAGCTTCTTTCGCTCAAGGAGGCGGGATGGGCGCTTCCGGTAGCTAAGCAGGACCTAGACATCGACAGCATTCAGGAGCATGTGATATGCGAAAGACACCAGCTTCTCTAGGCAGGCTAGAGACCGACATCGAGGACGTCGATGCGGCTCTCAAGGGACAGGCCGAAGACACGCGGCTTTACTCTCGGTCATGCCCTACGTGTAAGGGGGAGATATCCTTCATCGGAAAGAACGTGCCTAGAGACTGCCCTCACTGTGGACAGATGTTTTGGTTCAAGCCTAGAGATGAGCGTCGACTCTTCATTCTTCAGCAAAAGTTTTTAGATTCAAATCGTGATCCTGCGATTTTAGGAGAGATCTTTTTAGAGATGCGTCGATATGCGGGAAACCTATTAAAGAATCGAGCCAAGAAGGGAAGAAACTTTTCAAAGGCCTTTCTAGAAGAAAAGTCGAGCGATACCGCAAACATATTCATCGAGCGCTACATTACCGATCCTACGTTCAAGATTCATGTTTCATTTGGTATGATGCTTTCAAAAAATCTCGGAAAGATATATGATCATCGAGACGTCATGATGGATCAAGCGGTAAGCTTTGACGCTCCGTTCTTTAAGAACGGCGCCACGGTGGCCGACAACATGGCGAGGCTAGGTTTAGGCTCCGTCGATAAGATAACCGCTCGATCCTCTCGTCCTATCGATGAAAATAGCCAGGCCTCGACAGCGGTGATTCGCATGATCAATCTTATACATGACACCATCCGAGAGCAGCAGGGCGCCAAGGCCGCGATCTTGTTTCTATGCGGCATTCGTCTGCAGCTCTTTGCGAGGCGACCCGCTCACGCATCAGATCGTTTCTACAGCACCTTTGGGTCCGATGCCCGAAAGAATATCGAGCAAGCTGAGCTCCTAATGAGAGAGCTCGTGATGCGAGGAGCCTTGGCATGAGCGATATGTTCACCTCCCCCGAAAATCTATTTGAAAAGAGAATCACCGAGATGTTCAAGTCTCGCCCCCCGAGTGAATTTGACATGCTGCTAAAGACGGTGACGATGATCATCGCCGAGCAAGCTCCCAGCGATGATATGGTCGCGCTGTACAACCTTCTATCGATGGAAGACTTTGTCAGGGTGATCAACCTATTCGACGGACGAATGATCAAGTTCTTTTCAAGAAAAGAGATTCAAGAAGCTTTTGTCCTAGCCCTCTGTTTTTACTACCGAGAGATCGAGGGACTCGATTGGAAAGACATATCTGAAAAGCTTCCGATTCCTGTGAATCCTTTATCATACGGCAGCCGGGTAAAGAAGCTCAGCCAAACGGTAAAGCAGCAGCTAGCCAAGACCTTAGGAGATGCATCATGACCGAAAGCACCGAGAATCATGCACGATCGCTCATCAGCTCACTGTCGGATCGACATCTAGCGGCCGATGCCCGAGAGGCGAGAGAGATCAATCCTGTCGAGCAGCTTAAGATGTCGGTGTTTGATTTTTTCACACGTGCCATCGAGAGGGTCGATCGCCTCGAGAAGTCTCGCGAGAACGCGAGAGCGCTCGTTGATCGTCTGATCGAGAGAAGCATAGAGACCGCAGATGAAGACGACCTCGAGGTGGCCATCGCGCGGGCAGAGAGGCTGTTCCGTCTTACCTCAAGCGAGGCGAATCGCGCGAGCGAAAGCATCATAGGACTCTTCAAGCCGGTACCCGGCGCGCCTTCGATCTTGGCCAACAGCGTAGGAAACTCCGCGTCATCCGAAGATGACTCCGAGGCCTTCTACTCGCGTCTCACGCCTGAGCAGCGCGCGATATTTGAGAAGTTGAGAGAAATGACCGCCGCCAAGTAAGCTACTGGGAAATCTATAATCGTTGGAGGTTAGATATGTCAGCAACTTCGACTAAGCCTAGAGCGCTCTCTCCTGAAGAGAAGCGACGTCTCTCTCACTACCAAAAGGTGATAGGCCGTGCTGCTCCGCGAAAGCCGCGCTTCAAGAATCGTGTCCGTTCATCCTATGATGAATGCTGCCCTGTCTGCGGGGACAAGAACGTCATCTATGACGAAAGGGCTCTTAAGATCGAGTTCTTTGTCAAAAAAATGGTGCCATCTGAGGATGGAGATCCGAAGGAGATCACCGATGGGGTAACCGCCTACAGTGGTCACTCGATCTGTGATAAGTGCAAGCTTCTCTTAAAGCCTGCCGACTTTGACCCCATGCTCGAAGATATTCGTGAAACGATTCGATCAGCCAACTGGGAGATCGACACCGAGAAGCAGACGATTCAGCATCGAGCGGGGTACTCTCTTCAGTCTTAAGTAATCACGGGGATGATCAGGTTTCGACAGGATAGGGATGGGTATCAGATCAGTCTAGGCATGACACTGCCGAATGAACAGGTCAGTCTTTACCTGCCAAAAAGCAGAACAAGGTCCTGGCTTTCCCCAAGAAGGCTATGACTTTCGCTCAGGCCGCGTAAGCGACCCGGTCCTAAGTCCTCCGCCTGAGGATGAACGACCGTAGCAACCAGGCTAGGCCCATCGATGGCGCAGCGTCCGCTAGATGGCGCTGAAGATAAGCGAGCAATCTTGCCAGAGAGTAAAACTGGATAGGCGTCCACCTCGAATCGGTGAGACTACGACTGTAGCATTCTGATACCAAGATCTATTCTGGACGGGGGTTCGAATCCCCCCATCTCCATTAAGGGTTTTCGGCTTGAGCCCTCTTCTTTCTTGTAAAGGCCGATGGTGGAGGGAGTCACCCTCGGTGCTCCCCTTTGGCGTCCGCCCGGGAATTCATACGAGGAGCTTCGGCAGGTTATATCCGAAAGGTGCATCATGCCGATCCAGACAGAGTCACTGGAAATCATGGAGGTCATATGCCCAACGCTGCCAGAGTTCTCAATAAACCTTCTGGAGATATCTTTTCCCAGGAGGCGGCCTTCTATCAAAGATTTACAGATGACACCCGTGGTCCTCTTTGCCGCGTCATTCTTCGACGCATGCGCGAGATTCGCGATGCGCAGCTGGAACTTTTTGCTCAAAAGAAAAGAGCGCATAAGAATGAGCTCAATCGTCTGTCGCGTGAGCGGGTAAAGGCTCGCAAGGCGGGGCTCTCATGAATCGAAAGCTGGTAGTTCTTACCGCGAGCTGGTGCACGGCATGCCCAGGCGTAAAGAAGGTAGCCGAGCTCGTTACCCGTGATGCGGGCATTCCTCTCGAGATCATTGACATCGAAGAGTTTCCAGAATACGGCGTCGGAATAACCCAGCTGCCCACCGTTCAGCTTCGGATCGATGATCAGATCGCCGCTCAGGATTCGGGTCTTCTTCGACGAGACACCATACAGCACCTCATCGGAGTCTAATCATGGATGGAAACATTCCTTATGTCGCATTTGACCTAGACGGCACCCTAGTAACCTACGATGAATATCGCGGGCCTGATCATATTGGAAAGCCGATCCTTCCGATGATAGGTCGAGTCAAGCAGCTCTTAGCAAAGGGAACGCACGTTAAGATCATGACCGCTCGGGTTGCAAGCGATAATCCTATCGCGGCCAGATCACGTGAGATAGTCGCCAACTGGTGTGAGCTGTATATCGGTCGGGTCTTGCCAGTCACCGCTGAAAAAGGCTACACGATGGTAGAGCAGTGGGATGATCGCGCGGTGCAGGTGATTCCTAACTCAGGGATTCCTATGAAGGATCTTTTACAGCGAGCGCTGCAGATCCTCGCCGACGATCCTCGAGAGGAAGCGATAAGCTTTATCAAGCTATGCTCGGAGCTAGGCCTATGATGAGCGACACTATGACAGCTTCTTTTTCGGTTCGCACTCAGCAGGAGATTCTTGTTAGAAAGATAGGTTCGAGCTGGATCTTCGATGATGAGTCTCGCGGTATAAAGAATGAACCATTTGTTCTAGGCTCATCAGAGATAATCGACATGCTTCTTAAGCGAATGAATCGCCCGAGGGTTAAGAGCGTGCTTTTGATCTTTAGCGATTCTGACTTCCGAGAGAGCACCTTTGCTTTAGAAAACACCGGCGAGGCTATCGACGGCGGGCGTTGGTATATCGAGACGCTCTCAAAGATGAAAGGCTGGCTGTGTCCTACGACGCTTTGTTACTTTGACCACTTTCCACAGACCATATATGGGAGGATACTCGCATGAGCCTTAAGAAGAATCCTTTCGCCGAGCACCCTGAGGTGTTTTCGGTGACCAAGCTTTTTGATCCCTCCAAGGGTCTCAACGTCGCCGTAGGAAGCGTTATCGTCGAAGCAAGTTCCATCGCAGCCTTTCTTAAGAGCATAGTTCAGAGCAACGGCGACTTTGTAGAGATTAGGTCGCTTGGAAAGCGTATCGATGACCGAGAGATATCTCTACCTGGCTTTTACTTCCAGGCGATTCTCGTCGATAAGAAGGCGCAGTCATCTTGCGTCGTCGTGCGGAGTCGCTCAGGGAAAGAGGCTTTATCAAAGATCTTAGAGCTCACCGCCGAGCAAGAGGTTACCCTCATCGACCTCATATGCTTTGAGTCGCCCATCACCCGGAATGCGATCATCTCCTATCCTTGAAAGGCTGAGGCTATGTCGAAGATCAAGCATGCATTTGTAGTTCCTTTGATTGGAGGGCAGGCTCTAGGACAGGCCGATGCCCTAGGCTCTCCGCCGCTCTTCATGCAGTCCTTTAGTGCCTTTGCAAAGAATGATCAGCACATTCGAGCGTGGTGGCCCAAGGTTCCTTTTCAAGTTCTCGATGAAGAAGACTCGATCCCGGTGGCTGAGCCCGTCGATGTCGTAGGCATGACTCCCCCCTGCGCGGGACTCTCATCGCTGTCTCCTACCTCCCATGCCGATAGCGCGGTCAACGACTGGATGTACCGGGCGTCCGAGCACGTTCTTAAGAATCTCGCTCCCAGGGTCGCATGGGGTGAGAACGCTCCTGCGCTCTCCAGCGATAAAGGACGCCCTGTTGCTCTTAAGCTTAGAGAGATCGGTCGTCGATACGGTTATACCTTTTCTCTATATCGTACCAAGTCGGCCCTTCATGGGAATCCTCAGGTTCGACAGAGAACCTTCTACTTCTTCTGGAAAGAAAAAGATCAAGTTCCCGCGCTGCCCTGGATCGACAAGGGATTCACCCCGATAGAAGAGTTTTTGTCTCGATCCAAAGAATCACAAGATCCAAACTCTGAAATCTTTACCCATGAAGAGCAACCCTCCAGCATGCCCATCTACAGATATATCCTTCATCGTCTGGGCGTCGATCACGCTACGTTCATTCGTGAAAAGATCGATAAGACCACGATCATGTCTCAGTTTCTAATGAGCAGCGGCTGGATAGACGATGCGATTCGCCATCTCACCGAGCTTGGACACGAGCGTGATGCCCGTCGAGTTTCATTTTGGAAAAAAAAGCTCGGCATGAAGATGGGCATCATGGATCGATACCTCATTCTTCCGAAGGGCAACATCGGAGCCTTCATAGGCCAACTTACCTACGCTCTAGCCCATCCCGTCGAAGACCGTTTTCTATCGATTCGGGAGATGGAAGATTTGATGGGAATGCCACAAAACTTTACCCTCATAAATCCCCGTCGAAACATTCATCATCTTACGCAGAACGTACCTGTAGGCACCGCTCGCGACATGGGACTCATGATCAAGGACTACTTAGCCGGGAAGCTGTCGATGGTTCCCATCACAGATGAGCTTCCTATCTTCGATAACATGCGGCGTCAGATGGTGGGCCTCGTGACAAAGAAGGAGAGGTACTTTTTTTGAAGGTCTTGTCCTACGATGAATTTGTAGCATACTTTAATAAGTACGGGAGATTTCCTCGAGGAGCATACTCTCGAAAGCGACCGCCCAATGAAGATGAGCTTAAGCATCGCTACGAGCGCTACCTCAGGTCAGAGGGCCGTAGTGAAGATTATCGTAGCGACAAGCAGCGCACCGAAGAGGTCACTCCTGAGGGATCCCGTCGATGCGTTCTTCTCAACATCGTATCGAACTCCGATGATGAAGAAATCTTACGGCATAATGCGGGACACCTTCTATTCATTCTCGATCGCGCTCACGTGTTTAATAAATCTAGCTATCCGTGGATGCGCTACCTTTCAGATAACGTCGTGTGGCTCAATAGGTTCTCGCATACCTGCCTTGATACGCAGTGCGACCCTATAACCGGTCGATCGACGACTCCAGAGATGATAAGTTCTTGGTGGCAACTTCTTGTCGGCGATGAAAGGTACGAACGACTTATTAAGCTATCGAACACGCCTTCTTAAAGGAGACAGCATGAGCAAGGATCTTGATGTTAATTCGCTTAAGCCTGGAGACATAGGCCCTGACGGTAAGCCTCTTTCTAGCTACGGGATCTGGAAGCTAAAGCATCCAGACAAGGTGAAGGCAAAAGAAGACGCCGCGGTCGCCCCGAAAGAGGCTAAGGCTGCCGTGCCTGCTGCCCCTAAGATCGAAGAGCCTAAGAAAGAATCGAAGACCCCCGAGGCTGCTCCTAAGCCTGACGCTCCTCAGAAGAACTCCAAGACAAAGACCTCAGCTCCGAGCGCGGCTCAAGCTTCTCTCGAATCGCTCTACGCCGATCTTCGGAAAGAATACGGCGATGAATCCTTTGTGGTGCCCGCCTTCACAAACGAAAGCACCTATCCCCGGGTAAAGCGAATCCCGGTCTCTTCACCTAACATCATGGATCTCACCGGGGGCGGACTTCCCTTTTCGAGAAACATCGAACTCTTTGGAGATGAATCATCTGGAAAAACATCCCTCGCATGCTACTTCGCAGGGCAGGTACAGCAAGCCGGAGGTATCGCCGCCTATATCGATGTCGAGCAAGCGCTTGATCTCGAATATGCAAAGACCTTCGGGCTTGATACCGATCACATGCTATTCTCGCAGCCCTCTTCAGGAGAGGACGCTCTCAACCAAGTGATAACCCTCGTTAAGAAACAAGTGGATATCATCATAGTCGATTCTGTAGCGATGCTTGTGCCGCAGGCTGAGATCGATGGAGAGATGGGCGATCAGCACATGGCGCTTCAGGCTCGCATGATGTCTAAGGCTCTAAGAAAGATAACCGCCGAGCAAGCTAACAGCAAAACGATAATAGTTTGGATTTCACAGACGAGGGTCGCCATCGGCCAGTGGGCTCCCCATGGTCAGATACCTAAGTCAACTTCAGGGGGCAACAGCCTTAAGTTTGCAGCCTCTATTCGTATCGAGGTTAAGAAGCGTGAGGTCGAGATCGATCCTAAGACCGAGGAAGGCACCTCCCAGCTCATTCGTCTCAAGACCGTAAAGAATAAGGTTGCGCCTCCCCTTAGGGTTCGAGAGGTTCGTATTCGATTCGGCTACGGTATAGACACGCTGAGAGATTGGTTCGACCATGCGGTCACCTTCAATATCATCGTGAAACGAGGCGGCGGGCATCTATTCCCCGATGGCCATAAGGAGCCTTCAGGTGACAAGGCTTGGGCATACTTCCAGTCGATGTCGACGGACGCCCGTGAGGCCACGATCGAGGCTACCCGTGAGGCCATGGGAAAGCAAGCCAGCGTGCCCTCGGTGATAACCCAAGAGACGGTAGATACCGGCGTCTCTCAGACGACTCGAGTATCCGACGATGATGATTCAGGAGACGATGAAGAATAAGAATCAATAGGCATCTCGCGAAAATCATGGGAAATCTATACATGTGATATTCGCGAGATGCTTAGTCCCTAGGAGTAAAGATGCGACTTGAAAGTCTTCATCTTAAGAACGTCGGCATCGTAGTCGATGAAACCTTTAACTTCGATCCGAACGCTAAGGTTGTTGTGATCAGCGGAGACAATGGCTCAGGAAAGAGCACCGTCTTCGATGCCTTTAGGATCGCCGCTCTCGATTCTTATGACGGTGCTCTCAAGGAATTCATTAACTGGAACTCCTCTGAGTTTTTGATCGACCTTAGATTTTCAATTTTAGACAAAAGGATTAGAAGCATCGTTCGTTGTGCAGGCGCGGGCGCAGAGCGTGAGCTCATCATTGAGGGAGAACTTCCCTATAAGAATAGCGAGGCCACAAAGCGATTAGCTCAGCTTCTTAATCCTAAACAGTTTCTATCTACGTCATTTATTCGTCAGCATGAGATCGACGTAGTAGACGTTAAAGACTCCGAGCGGCGAGAATACCTAAAGAAGCTATGGGACCTAGACCTCAGTCGCTCCATCGCATGGATCGACGCTCAGCTAGCGTCGCTTCATACTCGATTCACAGAGCTACAGAGCGAAAGATCCATCTTAGAGTCAAGAAGCTATAACTTCATCGAGCATGTTTCTTTCACCGATAGCGATGACAACCTGCGGGTGGCATCTGATTCGCTCGAGGTTGCTCAGCGAGAGCTTCAATCGATAATCTCATCTTCACAGCGTAGAGACTCGCTAGAAGCTGAGGCTGCGCGGCTTTCACAGACCGCGATTCCTTCAAAAAAGTCGCTGCTTGATGAGGCTTTGCGTAAGATCCAGGTTCAAGAATCTGAGCTTCAAGCTCTCGAGTCCAAGCGTGATCTTACGTTAAGAACTCAGCAGATTGAAGATGCATACGCCTCGGCGATTCGATCGCTCGAAGGTCGAGTCACCTCTTATCTCGAAAAGGTTGAAACCCTCGAGGCAGAGCGGGTCAGGGTTCCGGTCTTTAGCCAACAGGAGCATGAACGATGCCTGTCTACGCTGTCTGATGCGGTAGCTCATCGAAAGATGCTCGAGCGTAAAAGCGCATTGGCCCAGAGAGGAATATGCCCTGAGTGCGAGCGACCCTTTGATGATGCGCATCGGTCCTCGATAGACTCAGATCTATCGGCTGCGCAGCAAGAGCAAGATCGATGTCAGGCAGAGTACGATGCCTCATCCCAGAAGAAAGAAAGATACCAAAAGGCTCTCGACGTGAACTCGTCGGTAGAGACCCGATTGATGAAGCTTCAGCGGGACGCGCCCCGATCAGAGGAAGAAAGCTCGCAGCTTAAGGCTCAGCGCGACCGTGAAATATCTTTGGCTTTGGCTCAGCATGAATCAAAGGTTAGCGCCATAAGATTAGCGCTTGATTCTTCAGCACAACTTATCTCCAGCCTAGAAGACGCGGTCAAGGAGCTCGAATCGACACTTGAGAGGGTGCTTGAAGAGCTTAAGCATCTTCCCGAGAGAGATTCTTCTCTCAGAAAGGCTGAGCTTGAGTCCACCATCCTTCGGTCACAAGAGATCATAGATCGAAGAAAGACGGAGGCTGCCTATAACGCCGCGGCTGATAAAAATAACGCCGTCACCGAGGCTCAACGGCTTGAAGACCTCGATCGAATAACGCAGCTCACCGGTGAGCTTGCCACATTTGAATCCAAGCAGGCGCAACTTGATGCAGCTAAGGACATTCTTCGAAAGGAACTTCCGAGCTACATCATCGCCCGAGAGGTAAAGACGGTCGAGTCTCATATGAATGCATTCATAGAGCAGGTATACGGAAGCAGGTATCGAATCTCTATCGAAGAATCAAAAGATGCACTCAAGATCCTATACGGGCCTAAGAAGGCTGATGTTCGGCGGAGCGCCTCAGGCTTTGAAAAGCAACTCTTCTCAGCTGCTTGGCGATACGCTAGAGAACGAATGGGCGGTCTCGGGATCTTGTTTCTCGATGAGGTTGACAGCGAGGCGTCCGACGCCAACTCTCAGTCCTTTTATGAGGTCATTCTAAAGCTGCCTTATGAACAGATACTCGCGGTATCTCACAGGTCGCACACCAAAGAGCTGCTGAGAAACGATCGTCGCGGTCAGGTGTTTGAGCTTGCCCATGGCAAGATTGTTCAGTAAGATCACCCCCTGATGGGAAATCTTTAGATAGACAAGTAGACGCTTCGGGGAGGAACTTGTGGCCTTTGCCCTTTACATCAGTGAAAAGCATGTGAATTGGATTCGAGTGTTACTGCTTGGCGTATTCAGCCTGGTGGCGATGTTCTTTTCCTTTTTCTTATTTTGGAACTTTCCAGATAAGGATTATCTTCGACCCATCTTTTCGGTATTTGGTTTTACCTGGGAGATCGGCACGCTGTTCTTTGCGATTCAGCTCAAGACGGCTGTCGTTAAGCGATCACCCCTCATGCTCGGTTGGGCGCTAGGTTATGTTTTTTTCGTAGGGATCTCTACCCTTGGTGGCATTGGCTTTAACCTAGCTACCTCAGGCAATCAGACCGCGATGCAGTCGGACCAAAGAAAGGTTCAACAGGCTTCATCATCAAGCGATGATTTGTATCGAAAGTCTCTGATGGACAACATTACTCTTGCTGAGAATGATGTAACCACCTATACCAACATGCTACCCCAGATACCGCCGGATAATCTTTCGAGGATTCGTCAGGTTACCGGCTGGAAGAATGACGCTGCCGCAAAGTATGCCACCGCAGTAGCGCAACTTAAAAAGTATGATGAGGAGCAGATCACCAAGAAGACCGAGGTGATCGCTGTTGCGGCAACCCATGAGGAAAACATCGACATATTTGCCGCGCTCGGTAATCTTTTAGGGCTGGGTAACGGTGACGTGGTTCGTAAGATGTTCTTCATCGTCATCGTCATCGTCATCCAGATCATCGTGCTGATCTCTTCTCCCATCATCGGCGAAAAAGAACAGCACATGGACTTCAATAAAAATCTAATGCGCTTCATCGATGCGATGTTTGAGGATGGCCGGGGTAAGCAGCTTGCCTCGCCCTATCGTGTGGCAAAGAAGCTCAACATCGATTCGAGAGAGCGTGATCGATATGTAGACCTTTTGATGAGTTTGGAGTATCGTGGTGAGGCTATCTTAAAGCAATCAAGAGGCGGAACCAGCACCGCGTATGATCAGACTACCTTTAAGAAGATCGTAACGTGGCTGCTCGAACACTCGCCTGCCATAGGTGATGCTGAAGAGGGGAATGAGGTATGACGCCTTTATGTATAGACATCGATGATCGAATGTCATCCTTGGCCACCACGTTGACAAACTTTTTAACCAACTGTCCTTTTCACGCTCGATTCTACCTCACCCCCAACATCATAGGCATCGGTCTCTTATCCCACAAGACAGACGAGGTTCATTTCTCGATAGATTGGCTCTTACCCGATAAGACGATCATCGCCGATCTTAAGAAGCTGCTCGATGATCGAGGATGGTACCCTCATCTTAAGGAAGAGCAGTCGATCACGGTAAACCCCGATCCTGATGAGTTACTTAAGACGGTAGATGAAAATCCTGAAGACCTCGAGGCTGCGATTCTTGAGCTGAGCACCCGTAAGATGATCAACGAATGGGTGATCGATCGAGTGACTGAACGCGGCAACCAGATGCTCATTCGCCCGCTGCACGATCGACAAAACCTATACGTGCGATTCTGTAAGGTGCCCATCAGCAGGTTTCTAGAAGATCTGTCCCGCATCGATGATCTCTTTGAAAGATGGACCTTCTTTGCGTCTATGACAGAAGACAAGTATATGATCAAGGAGAAAGACTAGGATGCCGACCGAAGCGCCATATGATGTGATCATCTTTGACATCTCCAATCGATACCACGCTGCATTTTCAACGAGTCAGTCGATGACCTCGAGGTTGCCTGACGGCGCCGAGATCGTTACCGGTGGGATATACACTCTCTTACGGGGTATACAGAAGATCTGTAGAGAACGACTCTCGCCTAGAGGCCATGTCTATTACCTAGCGGACGCCACCGTTCGTGCGTCTCAATCGCATCAAGACGAGGTTCCCCTCTCGGCTAGAAAGATGATCGATCCTGACTACAAGGCTAATCGCGCGCCGCATCCTAACCCCAGCTTCTACCGTGGGCTAGAGCTCGCCTACGTGATCCTAGGATACCTTAGGGATCGATCGCACATAGTGCGCTGCGACGGATATGAGGCAGATGACCTAGTTCCTGCAGTGATCGAGCGACATCCCAATGAAAGAGTTCTGTTGGTATCTAATGATGAAGACTGGTGCCGATCGCTATCCTCTTCGGTGGATGTTCTCAAGCGAAGCCACAAGCTGAAGAAAGACATTGTATTCTCGATCGATTCATTCATTGAAGAAAATGGATATTCCCCCCTCGGTGAAGGCATACTCATATACAAGGCATTTCGAGGCGACTCCGACAACATCCCTAAGGCCGTCAAGGGGATATTAGAGGTAGACCTCGTGCGCATAATTAACGAGTGCAAGACTCTCGACGGAATCAAGAATCGACTCTCGTCTCTCGATTGGTTGTCAGACGCCTGGAAATCTCATATCATGACGGCGTGGCCCCGGATAGTCTTGAACCATAAGCTTATCGACTTCATGCCGATAGACGTTTCAACATTTAGCGCGGGCGTGTTTGACTGTGCCTTTAAGCCACACGCGCTTCGTGCGATGTATGACAGCCTAGGGTTTAACGCACAGACCCTCGATCCTCGTGTGGCGGGAGAAGAGTATGCCCGAGAGTCTTCAGCCCCTGACGATGGAAACTTTTTCATACGTCGTCGAATCGAACGCGCTTAGCCTATGGTCACCGTTGGTTTTGCTCCTGACCTAGGCAAGGTGCTCATCAAGCTAGGTGGGCCTAACTTCGATAAGTTGGTGTTGGCTTGCAAAGAATGTCGATGCCACTTTCACTCATCGATAGAAACCGATGCAGGCGTATGGTCCGGCGTGTGGACTCTCTCGATGGGTCAATTTCCCGATCTTGTAAAAAAGATCAAGGAGATAGAGCCTTTCGAGTATGATTTTGAATCGATGGGTCTCGAAGATCCTATCGAGATCGGTCCCGAGACAGAGTATGTTAGAAGAAAGCTTCGGGACGACTGCTTTATAGCGCCTCCTTATGGAGAGTATCAAAAGACGGATATCCGACGACTCATCTGTCAAAGTCGTATGTACCTTGCCTATGACATGGGGCTCGGCAAGACCTACACCGTCATCACAACGTTGAATCATCTATTTGCGTATGATGAGGTGCGGCGGGTACTGATTCTCGTGCCGCCTGAAAGCCTCTACAACTTTAGGTCTGAGCTTCTCAGATTTTCAACCTTTGCTAATGAAGAAAACATCTATGTCGCCACGGCAAATGATCGCGATCCTTTTAGGCCTGAGATAAAGGTCGCGATCATGACCTACAATACGTTTAGGCTTTTGGTCGAGGATCGCTACTACGAGTCTCACGATAAAAAGTTGGTAAAAGGAAAGAACGGTCGATCGCGCAAAAAGAAGCCGATGATTCGCAAGCCGGTGCTCGGTCTTGAATCCTGGGGAGAAGAAAAGCTCGCCCTCGTATGCGATGAGGCTCAAAAGCTGGGAAGCATCGATTCCTCACAGACAAAGTATGTTCTTCTTCATCGAGACACCTTTAAGTATAGGTATCTTCTATCAGGATCACCTGCGCCGAATCGCCCCTCTCAGTGGTACCCTCAGGTCAAGCTCATCGATGCGTCTCTCGTACCTAAGAACTACATCGACTGGCTAGAGGACGTTGCGGTGTTGGGAACCAAGTGGTCAGATACCGCGCCTCGTTACTTTCGTCCTGATCGCGTAAAGTCTTTCATGGATAAGATCTCGCCATGGGTGATCAGAAGATTTAACGAGGTCGATCTTCCTCCTTTGGTCTTTGAAAAGGTGCCTCTTAGGCTTAACGAGTCTCACCAAAAGCTCTACGAGGCATTCGTTGAATACTCGCTCGCCATCGTTAAGAAAGAGAACGACGGCCGACTCGTGCCCAAGAAGGTGGTAGAGAAGTTTCCGTTCATCTCTCAGGTGCTTGATGATCCCTGCCTTCTAAAGGGAAAGATCGACCCGGAGTACTCTTCTTCTCTGCACCGACTTATCGAAAGGTGGTCCTTCGAGGATAACTCCAAGATGGAGGCGCTTGACTCGCTGGTAGAGCGCTACATCGAGGAGCAGGGCAAGCGAATAATCGTGTGGAGCGGCCACCCCCTTTCCTTAGACGCACTCGCGGAGCGTTTTGCGCGATATAACCCGATAGTCGTCCACGGAGAGCGCGTCGCCGATATATCGTGGTCTCCATCATCTAGACGGATTCTTACCGAGGAGTATCGAACCTCGACGCAAGACAAGCATAACGCCGTGGAGCGTTTCAAGCAAGACCCCTCTCGAAAGATTCTGATCGCATCTTATCTCGTGGTGAGCTCGGCCGTGAACATCACCCAGGCCTCGCGACAGATCTTCTGGGATCGTTCCTGGAACTTCGAATACTTTCTTCAGGCGCCTAAGAGGTCACACCGGATCGGCCAAGAAGAATCGGTGTTTATAAACTCTCTTGTACTAGAGAGAACCCTCTCGATGATACAGGATAGGATCCTAGACTCTCGCGGCGACTTCAATCGTTTTATGTTTGATGCCGACTCGATGCCTATGAATCGATGGCGCAGCATCTTCTTAGGCGAGGGATTTGAAGACCTCATGACGTAGGCTATCTCTCAACGGAGCGTGCCGCCACATGTCTAGCCCCTGGGACCCACTAGCCAATGCCCTTAAGATAATCAACATTCAGTCGATGACAGCACCCGGCATATCTGCCGATGTGTGGGCAGAAGAGACCGCGCAGGCCATATTTCAAAACACGTCAGGAAGCATCTCTCTCGAAGGCTTCCAGGCCGCGTCTCCTCATCCGACCTCATTGCTCATTCCGTTCTACATATATCCGACGGGCGGTGCGGGTGTAGAGCCTCGCTACGTCAACCTAATCAAGCTTGCGCGAAAGTATAAGAACGTCGCCATTTATGTCATTTTGAATCCGTCAAACGGTCCGGGAACGGCCACCGATGGCAACTATCTTGATGCGGTTAGGAAGCTTCATGGCGCGGGAATAAAGGTTCTTGGGTATGTTTCCACCGATTACATAGGGTCTCCCGCTCCTCACGGAAATCGAACGATCGCTCAGATCGAAGCTGAAGATCG
>JAEHJW020003882.1_pt1 | contig 29561 bp, 39 predicted proteins | sample 9271431 | NCBI WGS metagenome assembly JAEHJW02 | reverse complement strand
CGCCGTAGCCCGAGCTGGCGAGCTGCGCGCCGTAGCCCGAGCTGGCGAGCTGCGCGCCGTCGCCCGAGCTGGCGAGCTTCGCGTAGTCGCCCGAGCTGGCGAGCTTCGCGCCGTCGCCCGAGCTGGACATAACTCGCTCGGAGGACTCGCCGTCCTTTGGCTTGCATGCCTCGATCACCCACTGGACGGCGGCTTTCACGAAGTCCGGGAATTTCAGCTCCGCGCGGACGTGTAGCGTTGCGGCGCAGAGCTTCGTGTCCTCATCTTCGCGCGCGAGGATCTCGCCGGAAAGCTCAACGACCGCGAAGCGCGAGTCGCACAGATTGTAATAATTCAGAACGTCCAGCGGGTTCTCACAGGCATGGAAGCCGGCGCGGCACATGCTGAGCGTGCCGTCGTACGCGTAGGTCTTTCCAACCTCGTATTGAAACGAGCGGCAGGTGAAGTCGTCGTTGAAAGCCTTGTAGGCGATGGTGGTCATGCGTTTGCCTTTGTTGAGGGATCGCGGATGCCGTGCGCATCGCGCTGATGGTCGGGAAGTCCAACGGCCTTAACGCGCTTGCCGCACGTCGGGCACTTCGCTTTCTCGGGCGTGCGCTGGCTTTGCGCAGACCGCGTACGGCGTTCTTCGCGAGCGCACGCAGAACACAGGCCGGGATAGCCGGGGCCATCTTCACCGCCATGCAGCCAATCTCCGCACCATTGGCACATCGTGCCGTCGAGCATCATGTCTGCGATTTCACCCATATGTCACCTTCAGCAGTTCATCCTGTACTCAAACAGCCCGCGCGACCTGTCGCCCCGAGCGCGCTTCTCGACGACGAAGCCGCCGAAGCGCGGCTTGCGCAGGTGCCGAAGCTGCGCGGACACGGACGCGGCCGGGTCGGCCGTTGCCTCGGCGATCTCGGAGAGCGTCCGCCAGTGCCCGTCGGCCATGCAGTCGTGCACGCGCTTGATCTGGCCGGTGAGGCGCGAGAAGTCGAACTTGCGCTGATAGGTCGCGCCGTCGAAGTCCGAGCCGAGGGTGAGGGCGGTGGTCATGCCGCCTCCACTTGCCGAGCGCCCAACTCAATTTCGCGGAGCTCGCGCACCAGGGATCGGTTCTCAGAGCGCGCATAGCACACGGCTTGCTCGACGCGCGAGGTATCGCCCCGCAGGCTTGCCAGCCGAGCCATCAGCATCCAGCCTCTTCGAGCGCCTACCGCCATGCCGACGCGGAACGCCGCGTGAGGCGATAGGTTCGAGGTGTTATTCAGCAGGTTCGGTGTCACGTTCGCGCTCCTCTCAAAGTCCCCGCCAGCGTCTCGCCCGGCTCAACTAACCACAATAGACCGGGACAAGCTGGACGCTGGCGGGGAGGTTCGTTATACGCTCAGCGGCTCAGTGGACGATGCGACCGACTCGGTAGCGCTCTCGGGTTCCTCCTGGCCGAGCAATTCCGTATCCTCCGTCTGCACGGAAAATATGCCGTCGATAGAGGCATCCAGACGCTGATCCTTACCCGCCGCGGCCTCGACGGCTTCGCGCTGCTCGAGCGGAAACACCCATACCATTGAGCCTGCATCCCAGTGACCGCCATTCGCGCTCGCCCATCCGCGCCAGCGGTGGTTGAACGGCGCGCTCACGATCAGACGATCCCCGCGCTCAACGATCTCGACGCGGGCGGTCATATCACGGCCTCGATGCGCTTGAGCAGATCGCGCTGATCTGAGCAGCCGTCGCACGGGTCGCCGTCAGATGTCAGCCCCGTGCTCCCGTGGCCGTAGTTGCAGTTGAGACACCCGCGGATGTCGTTTCGTAGCAGCTCGGCGCATTCGTGGAGAAGCCCGCGATAGAGGCCGTTCTCCGCTGCGGTCGGTAGAGCGGGCGGCGTGTACGCGGGGCCGCTCACGCCGCCGCCTCCTGGCTCGTGATCTCGAACCACTCCTCACGCGGGATCTCGAGCACGCGAGCCGCGATGACGACCGGCTCAGTGCCGAGGTGGTCGGCCACGATTTGCGCAATGTCGAGGGCGTGCAGTGCATCGACGCGCTCGCCCAACGCCCGACGGCGCTCCTCAGCCTCGCGCTGTTGCTGTTGCTCGCGTTCCCGCTGCGCCTGCTGCGCACGTTCCTCATCGCGCCGACGCTGCTCGGCTTCTCGTTGCTCGCGCTCCTTTCGGTCGATCTCGGCCTGGCGCGCCTCCTGATCTCGGTCCCGCTGTTCCTGCTCGGCGCGCTGCTGCGCCAGGCGGTCCTGTTCGGCTTTGTGGGCGTGCGCGGCGTTGCAGAGCTGCGTCAGCCGCGCAATGCCTCCGGCGCGGGCGGCCGCGGCTTCGGAGCCGAACTCACCATACCGCTCGTCGATCGGTGCGTCCTCGAGCGTCCTGATGGCCTGCTCGATGAGCGCGGGCGAATCGGTTGCCGTCAGGTGCGTCGGGCCGCTCAGTGCCGCGATCTGCTCGCGGATCTTGGCGACGCGCTGCTGCTCGGCCTTGTCGCGCTCGAGCTGCTCGCGTTCCTGGCGCAGCCGTTCCTCCTCCTCGTGCCGCGCCTGGGCCTCGCGCCCCTCGCGCTCGACACGCTCCAGGGCTTCGACGTGCGCCTGGCGTAGCGCAACGAGCGCAGTCTGACGCGCCGCCTCGGCTCGCTCGGCGAACTCCTGATAGTCGAAGGACAAGCCACCCTCGAGGAACTGGATGATCTCGAGGATGCGTGCCGGATCAGACGCCGCAGTGTACCCGGTGGGGAGCGCCTCGAGCTTCGCCAGCTTCGCGTGGATGACCTGTACGCGCTCCCTCTCGGCGTCCTCGCGGGCCTTCTTCTCGGCCGCGCGGGCAGCTTCCCAGGCGTTCTGCAGTCCCTCGAGGCGCTGCTCTTCGGGCTCGATGATCGCGATCAGGCGCTTTTCCTCGGCGATGACTGCCTTGGAGAACTGCGTCGCGTCGTCGCGGGCCGACTTGCCGATTCGCGCGATCTCGACCCGCGTGTTCTTCAGTGTCATGCGAGCGCGGTGAGCCTGCTGCAGCCCGTCTGCATTGGTAATCGCAGTGATGGATTTGGACGCCGCCGCCAACTCGGCAAGCTGCTGATCGGTCGCGGCTGCCTTCAGAGCGTGCTGCGCGCGCTCGATCACGGTAAGTTCTTTCGATTCGGTCATGCTCGGTCTCCTTCCCGCCGACGCCAGGCGCACGCCGGCGGGAGAGTTGGGGTGTTAGGCGGATTCGGTCTCAAGCTGCTCTTTGCGGAATGTGTATGCCGCGTCGCAGTCGAGGGGAGGGGATCCATCGAATTGATCGCGGCAGTCAGCCCACGCGTCCTCAAGCCCTTCAACGGTCGTTTGCCCCGAGAGGGTGTCGCACCAGCTCTGCGCATCCTTGGGCGCTTGCGCTGCCGGAGCAGCCGTCCGCGTGCGGGCCGAGTCAGATGCCTCCTTGATGCGCGATTTGTAGCCGGGAGGCATTGAGTTGTTCCAGACACTTCGGCGTCGACCTTCAAGGGACTGGAAATCACCCTCTGTGTCGCACTTCGCGTATGCGGCGATGAGGTCGTCGAGGTCGGGCGCCAGCCGTTCACCGCCAACAGCCCACTGCGCGAGCGCGGCGCCGATATCCTCGCTAAGCTGCGCCGGGTTCTTCTCGTCGAACATGGCGGCGAACTGGGTGGGCTTTTTCATGATGGCGCGCTCGGCGTCCTTGTCGGACGTCCATGAGGGCGCGCCCGCAGAGCCCGGCTTGAGCAGACACTGCAGTACCATCTCGTACATGAACTCATCGCCGCAGATCGGCTGCCAGCCGAGCTCGACCGGATCCTTACCTTTGACGACTTTGATCTTCTCCTTTGCGCGGAAGGTCAGGACCAGATTGACGTTGAGCTGCAGGATCTCGTTGATGAGGCGCCGGCGGGCAGCCTTGGGAGCAGCCCATGCGGCGAGCTGAGCCTTCGATTCGGGTACGCGCCACTGTTTCGCGAGTCGTTCCGTCTCGACCTGGTGCCATTCAAGGACGCCCCCGGGCCCCTCATGCTCGTGCGACATCGAGTCGACGAGGATGGTCTTTGCGCCACGCTTGGCGCTGTAGCGGATCGCCTCGAGGTAGTCGAGCGGAGAAAACGGCGCGCCGAATCGAATGTGATTGAACTTGAACCGATCAGCGTAGTAGAGGGCCCGACCGTTCTCGGTGTCGATCACGTCGATCTCGCCGCCCACGACGCGCTGGATGCCGCTTGCGATGCGCAGCGCCGAGAATGTCTTGCCGCTGCTGGAGGGCCCGACCAGGCCGATCAGGAGGCCGACGGCTTCGCGAACCGCCGGCTTCGCCTCGAAAACTCTCTGCACTGCTGCGTTCACTCGCGATCTCCTTCTGTATTGCCTAATTCTTGATTGATGACCCAGACGGGCGCCTCCAGCGTGATGGCGCTGTCGCAGTAGCTGGGCCAGTGATTTGTGCACAGACACTGGCGCCACATATCGACTGCGCGCTGCCAACGAAGCGCGCCGATCTCCTTGAAGGCGCCATCCGGACGGACGGGCACCACGGAATACGGCGGCTCGATTTCCATGAACAGGAACACGAAGTCGACGCGCCCCTCGAACTCTGGTGCGAGCTTCGCCAGGGCTCGCGTGTACGCGGCGTACTGGCTTGCATAGCCCAACTCGACGAAATTCCGGCGCAGGTACTTGGGATTCGCGCTGCGAGTCTTTTTGACGTCGTAGATGACGCCGCGGTCAAGGAACACGTGATCGAGACGCCCACGACAGAGAACCGGATCCGCTTCGCCCTCGGTCCACTCGATGGCGACCTCGGACTGCCCGGTCAAGGGAAATCCGAGCGCGGCGCACTGCTGGCGCAGGCGGTCAGCGGCTTCGGACAGTCGGTTATATTGCGCGACAAGCATCGGGATCTTCCCTTCGTCGACGGCTGCATCACGGATCATCTGCACGGCCTTGGTGCGATAGCTGTCCGCGTCGATGATCTGCACTGAGGCGCCTTTGCCGAGCAGCAGTTTGTGCAGTACGGAGCCATCATCGAGCGCGCGGGTAGCCTCCTCGGGCTGCTTGCCGAGGCGCGGATGGCGCAGCCACGCATGGCGTGGCGACTCCGTCACAAGCACATTGGCGATGCTCTGCGAGAGAGAGGGCACCGCGCACGGATCGGCGAAGTACTCCTCCTCGGTGACATTGAGGATACGGGCTCCCGGGCGCACGAGGTCGACGGCGGCGTTCATGGCCGCTCCGCGATCGGCCGGGATGGGAGCAGCAGCCGCCGCTCACGCGCCCGCCGGTAGCGATGGGCGTCGCGCGGGCTGCGCGCATCAGCGCGCGGTCGCACGTCGATGCGCACGTTGGGACGCGCCATGTCTCGGAAAAAGCCGAAAATGCGGGTTTTCACATCCCCTCCAGTTCGGCGAGTGCGTCGCCGAGGTGATTGATGCCGGCGCGCAGCTCTTCGGCCGCGTCGGTGTAGAGCTCGACGTCGAAGGGCGCACCAGCCTCAGCGGCGTCGGCTATGTGTCGCTCGGCTGCCGCGAGTTCGTCGCGCCAGCGGAGGACGGTCTGAGTGAGTGCGATGCGGACGGCGCGGGTGCGATCAGGGCTGCGCGTGCCCCGGAACACCACGCAGGGACGGGCGCGCCGGACAGCCGCAACGGGACTCACGGGCTCACCACCTGGTCGAGCCGCTCACCCTTCGCGCGGTCGTAGGCCTCGTCGACGACATCGCCGTAGTCGCGCTCGGGAGCGTCGCAGGGCTCAGCCAGGCGCTGGCGCTCGGCGCGGCGCACCTGCTCGGCCATGTCGTAGAGGGTTGTCATGGCTAGCGGGAGCCCGGCAGCGGGCCGTGCTTGGCGCGAACGTAGGTGCCGCGGTGGCCGCTATCCCAAAGGACGCGCGCCCAGCGGTAGCGCTTCGGCGTATAGCGGCGCTCCAGCCACGCATTGCGATTCGGGTAATCGGCGCTCATCACTCTCTCCCGTGGCCCACGATGGGCCGATGGGGAGAAGCGTAAACCCATATTCGGGCCTCGTCAAGCCCATATTCGGGTTTTTTGGTACGAGCGAAATAAGACGGGCGTGGCTACCCGTCTTGTTTCCGAGCGCTAATGCTAATGTGCTACGTCTTGCGTGCCAGCGGCGGCGACGGCCTTATTGAAGGCGTTGAGCGTGGCGCGCTGATCAGGGAAGCACCCGAGGGAATTGTCGCACCAGAAGCTCGCCGCGATCTTGAAGCGGCCGCCCGGCATCGGCTGCATGTTGACGGTCGCAGCGAGCCCGGTGCTCTCGCCGACGGAGTTGTATGTTTGAAGGAACTGCGGCGAGTACGTCTCGATCTTGTAGCCCGCGTTATTGACGACGAACGTGCGCGCCTCGTTCCACTCCGCGGCGCATTGAGCTGGTGAAGCACAGACGGGAGCGGCCGCGATTGGCCCTTGATACGTCGGCGTACCCGCGCAGCCTGCCAACATAACAGAGAGTCCGAAAAACGCTATTTTTTGTGGTGTTTTCATCACGAGCCTCGGTTTTCGCGCGACCGCCGCGCGCGGTATTCTTGCAGGTCAACTACCTTGTCCGCGAGCGGGAGCGTAAGCTGTCGTGGGATTTTTGCGCGTCGCTCGGCGAGTTTTTGGCGCTCGCGTCCTGGGCCGGCGGACTCGCCAAGCCGAGCACGACCGAGCGGGTATCGCGCGGGACAAAGAACCCAGTCAGCGGCTCCTCGAACAGCCACGCCAGGCGCATCAGCGTGGCGATGGACGGCGAAGTCGGCGCCTGATTCGCGTACCCACGCGAGCCGCCGAGTACCCGCTGCACGGTGCCAACACCTAACCCAGCGGCCCGCGCAAGCGCCTTTGGCTTGTTGCCGCTCGTCTCGAATCTGCGCTCCATGTGCGCGCGCACATTGGCCGCGATGGTGTCGTGCATCGCGTCGATTGCGCCGGCCAGATCGGGGTCCGTCGTCCTTTTTCCCATGCTTCGAGCGTACCTACGCCCCAAGCCCGAATCTGGGCATTGCGTAAACCCGAATACGGGTTTATCCTCCGGCTCATGGAATCCATCCTTGATTTCGTGCGCCGCAACCTCGCTGACGCGAAGGGGCGGCTCCCTACCGTTGCGTCCGAGTCGGGCGTCCCCTTCGGCACTCTCAAGAAGATCGCCTGCGGCGATACGCGCGCTCCCCGCATCGACACCCTCGAGCGGCTCGCGAGCTATTTCCGCGCGCAGTCCAAGGCTGCGTAGCGCCCTATGGCCGTCCCTGACCCGTCCATCCATATCCGCATCCCGCCCGAATACCACGCGGCGCTGAAGCGCATCTGCGACGCCGACGGGGTGACGCAGAAGGACTTCGAGGAGCGCGCGCGGTGATCGAGCGGATTCAGCAAATCATCCATAGAGCCATGGTAATTGCCGGCGCAGACCCGCTTTTGGGATTCGGTGGGATTACGCGGGACAGCTCGGGACCGAGGTCAAAGCTATGAACACCGTCCGCCTCCCGCACCTGCGCGTGCGAAACCCCCTCACCCCGGCCGGCTGGACCCTTCTCGCCTGTGCGGCCTTCTGGGTCGGTGTGGCTGTTCTCATCGTGCGCTGCGCATGAGCGACCCCGCCGCCCACCCCGACTGGCCGTGGCCCCCCTCGGCCCGCGACGACGCGCTCAAGGCCGAACTTGCTCACATGCTCGAACGCATCGGTGCCGAGCGCTCCGAGATCCGGCGCCACGGCATGTGGCGCACCTACGCCGAGAAGGTACGCATGCAGAGCGACGCCGAGATCAGGCGCCAGGCGATTGCGTCCATGTCACAGGAGCGCCCCTAGTGGCACGCATCCGAACGATCAAGCCCGAGTTCTGGACCGACGAGCGAGTCGGGGAAGTCTCCCCGAATGCTCGCCTACTATTCATTGGCACTTGGAACTTCGCCGACGACCACGGCGGAATCGACCGGAGCGCCAAGCAGCTCAAGGCGCAGGTATTCCCGTACGACCCGATCGACTGTGAGCCGCTGGTGCAGGAGTTGCTCGGGGTAGGCCTTCTGGTCGAATACGAGGCGAATGGCAAAAAATACTTGCACATCAAGGGCTTCGCGCAGCACCAGAAGGTCGAAAAGCCGGGCAAGCCTCGCGCCCCACTCTACGAACCTTCGGCGAATCCTCCCCGAACAGTCGGAGAGCCCTCTGGAAAAATACCCTGCGGAAGGGAGTCTAAGGGAAGGGAGTCTAAGGGAAGGGAGTCACACACAGAGGCCCCCCCGTCACCCGGTCCCGATCCGTCGTTCACCCCGACGCCTGCAGGCGCGGTGTGTGTGGCGATGAAATCGGCAGGCGTCCTCGATCCGAGCCCGAGTCACCCCAAGCTGCTCGCCCTCCTCGGGCGGGGCGCCACGATCGCACACCTGGCCGAAGCCGGGAGGGTCGCAGCCAGCCGAGGGAAGGGCTTCGCCTACGCCCTCGGCATCGTCGAGCGCGAGCTCGCGGACGGCGAGCGCATCGCCCAATTACCGCAAGCGCCGGTCCCTGAGCGCACCTGGGTGCCCCCACCCGACACCCCCGAGGACATCGAGCGCGAGAACGCGGGCCGGCGCTCGCTCGGCCTTCCCGAAGTCGAACTCCCCAAGGTGCTCCCATGATGCGACACGAAATGCAAGATCTACGCAAGCTGCTCGACGAGCATGCCGAGATCTTCCGCATCCCGAAGCTCACCGATGGCGCACTCCAGGCGTACTGGAATGCGCTCTCCGACGTGCCATTCCCAGCGGTCCAGGGGTGCGCCGCCAACCATTTGCGCAAGGGCAGGTTCTTCCCGAAGCCCGCGGAGCTGCGCCCGAAGGATTGGGCGACCACCCCCAAGCCCTTCGTTCGCCAGGAGTTCGACAGCGACCTCGAGCGCCTTGCGGGCGTACCGGCGCGCCAGGCGCTCGGCGATCGCGAGCTGCGTGCGAAGCTCGATGCGCGGCTCGCCTACCTGACCTCGGGACCGAACGAAACCGCAGCCAGTCGTGGTTCCTTCGCTGCAGCCTACTGGCGCTCGGTCGAGACGTGGCTCGAATGGCGCCTCGAGGGGAAACATGCCGACGGCCGGTGGCTCGGTCCTGACGGTCATTGGGCGCGGCCGTGAGCGTGCGTTCTCGCACCCACCTTACGCGCGCGCATGGCCTCCCCGCCGAGCAGTGGCTCGCGAAGCGGCTGAATGTGCACCACGCGCTTGCCGATCCCGAGGGCATCTTCGCCGGCGACACCGACCCTCCCGTGCGCAAGGCACGCATGCGCGAGGCGATCATCCGTCACGAGCTCGCCACCGTGATCTGCGCGCGAGATCCACGCACTTCGAGCCCCATCCGCTACGCCGAGGCGTTTGAACGCGTCTATGGCGAGCCGTTCGATGTTCCACGTGAAACCAACACCCAACAGGGGGCACCATGAGAATCATCGGCGTCGACCCGGGCGTCACCGGAGCATTCGCCGTGCTCGAGAGCGACGGGGTGTTCGTGGCCGTCGAGGATCTGCCGATCACGGAATGGGGCAAAGCCAAGTGGACTGACGCCACGCAGTTGTGCTCCCGACTGTTCGAGCTGCTCGACGGTAAGCCCGGCCACGCCGTCGTGGAACACACCCACGCGATGCCATCGATGGGCACCATCGCGGCCAACTCGAAGGGTATGACGCTCGGGTCAGTCCTAGCCGGGCTCCAGATGGCAAACATCGGGATCGAACTCGTGAGTCCTGCGAGCTGGAAGGGCTCCCTCGGGCTGACCGGCGGCAAGACGGACCGGGAGCGCAAGAAGGCCGCGCTGGGACGCGCCCGGCTGCTGTACCCCACTGCGCCGCTCGAGCGCGAGAAGGACCACAACCGGGCCGAGGCGATCCTGATTGCGTACTGGGGAGCTGCGAGGAGGGCGGCGCACGCATGATCGACTGGATCGACCAGGCTGGAAAGGCGTGGGGAACGCAGCGGCGACGGATCCTCCTCGGAGGGTATTCCCACGACAGCGGCTTTCACCATGACGGGTATCCGGCGCGATCGATCCTGGCCAAGCTGCGCGAAGAGCGCGAAGGCGCGGCGCACGCAAACACGGGAGCCGGGCAGCACTACGCCGAAGTGCTACGCGGAGATGCGCTTGCGTTTCGGCGCGCCCTCGACGGTGCTCCCGGATGGGCTGTCGCGGTTGCCACCATGCGGTACGTCGTGCCGAAGCGCGGAATGCCCACCAAGGCCAAGGTGCAGGAGATCCGCAAAGAGTATCCCGAGATCAACTGCGCACAGCGATTCTACGAGGCACTCGAGCGCCTCCACGTGTACCTGCAGGCTCGCTGGCCGGTGGAGTGTTTGCCCGCGATCGGCGGTGACCTCTCACCCGACGGCGGAAGTGTCCGGATAAAATAGTCCGGACAAATGCACCCTGCGGCGGTAGGGTCCGCGTGCAGGCTCGCAATACTCCCCTCTCTCGAATGGCTCCGGCCTCGCGCCGGGGTTTTTTTATGGCCGACGAATCCCCAAAGCCCACCACCGAACTCGAGCGGCGCCGCGAGCAGTTTGTGCTCGCGTATGCCGTGACCGGGAACGCCACTGCTGCTGCGGTCGCGGCCGGTTATTCCCCGCGTTCTGCCAAGGAGCAGGGGGTGCGGATGATGGCCGATCCCACCATCGGCACTCGCGCACGCGAAGCCCGCGAGCTGCACATGGCCGACCAGCAGGCAGCTTTTGACCGCCAGAGCGCGCAGCTTCGCTCTGCAGCCGACCAGGCCATCCTGTCGCTGCTCGAGGCCGCCAAGGGCGCGAAGTCCGAAATGGCGCGCGTACAGGCGGCCGTGGCGATTCTCGACCGCGCCGGCCACAAGCCCATTGAGCGCGTCGAGAGCAAGACCGAGCACACCTTCCCGACCTCCGATGCCGTCGCCGATGAAGTGGACAGCCGCCTTGATCGCCTCTTTGCCCCCCGAGGAGCGGGCGCGAGCGCGAGCGGAGATAGCAGCTCTACCCATTGAGCAGCGCGCGGCGCTGGCGTGGTCCTGGGACTTCGCGGCGCGCGATTCGCAGCGGCTGCCGCCCGGGGACTGGCTGTACTGGCTGCTGAAGTGCGGCCGCGGGTTCGGCAAGACACGCACCGGGGCAGAGACGGTGCGGCAGTGGATCGCCGCCGGGTTCCGGTACGTAAACCTGATTGGCGCGACCGCCGACGATGCCCGGGACGTGATGGTCAGCGGCGAATCCGGCATCCTCGCTGTCTGCCCGCCGTGGGAGCGGCCGCAGTACAAGCCGAGCCAGCGCAAGCTGGTCTGGCCGAACGGTGCCGAGTCGCTGATCTTCACCGCCGACGAGCCCGACCGGCTGCGCGGCAAGCAGCACGACAAGCTGTGGTGTTTTTGCGCCGGCACGCGTATCTCCACGCCGGACGGCGACGCGCCGATCGAAGCATTGCGCGTCGGCGACTGGGTGCAGACACGCTTCGGGGCGCGGCAAGTCGTGGCGACCGCCTCGCACGTCGATCGCGTCGGGACGGTGCGATTCAGCACTGGCGCTGAATTGACTGGCACAAGGGAACACCCCGTGCTAACATCTTATGGATGGACGAGATTAGACAGCCTATCCATTGGTCAATCCGTAGTAACGGCTACCTCGGCGCCTACATCGGCGAGCGCGGGAAACACGGCAAGCGCGGCAACGTCTACCAGCACCGGTGGGTCTGGGAGTGCGCGCACGGCCCCATTCCTCCCGGCGCGCAGATCCACCACCGGGACGGCAACCCGCTCAACAACGCGATCGAGAATCTGGAATGCGTTACGCACCAGCAGCATCGCGCGATTCACGGCGTTGCTCGCCGCGGGCGTAAGCGGCCACCGCTCCCGAAAATCCATCCGCATTCGTGCTCTGGATGCGGCGCAGTTGTCCTGCTGGCTCGAAAACAGCCAACAGCCAAGTGTCTCCGATGCCACCAGCGGATCGCCGACGAGAAGCGCACGACCGAGCGCGAGTGCCGGCAGTGCGGGACGCTCTTCCGATCGATCCGCGGCCACTATTGCAGCCAGCGTTGCGTCAATCTGGGAGCCCGCTGGAAGGGCGACCGTCTACAACCTCGCAGTTGAGAGCGAGCACGAGTACATCGCCAACGGCGTCGTAGTCCACAACTGCGACGAGCTGGCCGCGTGGCGCTACTCCGAGTCGTGGGATCAGGCGAAGTTCGGATTGCGCCTCGGGCGAAACCCGCAGGCCGTGATCACCACCACCCCGCGCCCGACTGCGCTGGTGAAGGAGATCATGGCCGACCCGCGCACTGTCGTCACGCACGGCAGCTCGCTCGAGAATCGCGCGAACCTCGCCGAAGCGTTCATCGGCGCGATCCTCAAGAAATACCAGGGCACGCGCCTCGGCCGACAGGAGATCGACGGCGAAGTCCTCGAGGACAACCCCGGCGCGCTCTGGAAACGTGGCGACATCGACCGCACCCGGGTCATCGCTGCCCCTGAGCTGCGCCGCATCGTCGTTGCGATCGACCCGGCCGCGAAGTCGGTGGAGGGCTCGGACGATACCGGCATCGTCGTGGCTGGCGTGGCGGACGTCGAGAACCTCACGCACGGCTTTGTGCTGGACGACGCCACGATGCAGCTGGCCAAGCCCGCCGCCTGGGCTGCGCAGGCCGTCAAGCTGTACCACGACCGCAAAGCCGACCGCATCGTTGCCGAGGGGAACAACGGCGGCGAGATGGTCGAGTCCGTCATCCATGCGCAGGACGATGGCGTACCGGTGACGATCGTGACGGCGACCCGCGGCAAGGAGATCCGCGCGGAGCCCGTCTCGGCGCTCTACGAACAGGGCCGCGTGCACCACGTCGGCAACTTCCCGCTGCTCGAGGACGAGCTGTGCGAGTGGGATCCGCAAGACGCGACCGCGGCTTCTCCGAACCGGCTGGACGCGCTGGTGTGGGCCATCACGGCACTGATGCTGGACAACGACGGCACGGGAATCTTGGACTACTACCGCCGCCAGGCGAACCGAGCGAAACAGACACAAGCCGATGCCGAACGTGCCCGCTAACGCCCGCGTCACCTCACTCGCGGAAGTCACTGCGCGCGCTCGCAAGACCGGCTTCCTCGAGCGCATCTCGAGCGCGGTGCGCTACGTCATCGCCGGCGTGACGCCCGACACATGGATGTCCCCGGATCAGCCGTATCCGGCTACCGCTCAGCAGGCTGCCGGCCGACGATTCGACTATCCCGTCGGCTCGAACCTGTTTTACACGCCGCGCGGCACGGAGCTCACCAGCTTCCAGCAGCTGCGCACGCTGGCGGACAACTGCGACCTGGTGCGCCTCGCCATCGAGACGCGCAAGGATCAGCTCGCGGCGCTCAATTGGTCGGTGGGCAACATCGACCCCGACAAGGATGCGCCCGACGATCCGGCCACGAAGGCGGTAATCGAGGCGCTGCGCAAGCCGGACGGCCTTCACTCCTGGCAGGGATGGCTGCGCATGCTCCTCGAGGAGCTGCTCGTCATCGACGCGCCGACCATCTACCCGCGCAAGCGACGAAACGGGGCGCACTACACCTTCGAGCTGATCGACGGCGCGACCATCAAGCCGCTGATCGACGAGGATGGGCGCTCGCCGCTGCCGCCGAGTCCCGCGTACCAGCAGGTGCTCAAGGGTCTGCCGGCCGTCGACTACACGCGCGATGAGCTGCTCTACTTGCCGCGCAATCCGCGCGTGCACAAGTTCTACGGGTTCTCGCCCGTCGAGCAGATCATCCTCACGGTGAACATCGCGCTGCGGCGCTCCATCTCGCAGCTGCAGTACTTCACGGACGGCACTGTGCCGGCCGCGTTCGCGAACGTGCCCGCCGGATGGACACCGCAGCAGATCGAGCAGTTCCAGGAGTACTGGGACACGCTCATCGAGGGCGACCAGCGCAAGAAGCGCCAGGTCATTTTCGGGCCCGACGGCTCGAAGATGACGATGATGCGCGAGGCGCCGCTCCAAGACGTGTTCGACGAGTGGCTCGCGCGCATCGTCTGCTTCTGCTTCTCGCTGCCACCGACCGCGTTCGTCAAGCAGATGAACCGGGCGACCGCGCAGCAGCAGCAGGAAAGTGGGCTGCAGGAAGGTCTCGGGCCGTTCAAGGTCTGGGTCAAGGAAGTCATCGACAACCTGATCCAGGTGCAGCTCAAGCAGCCGCAGCTCGAGTTCCGGTGGATGGATCAGGCGCCGGTCGACCCTGCGGTGCAGGCGACGGTGCTGACGTCCTACCAGAAGCAGGGCAATTTCAGCGTCAACGATATCCGCGCGAAGCTCGGCGAGGAGCCGATCAACGAGCCGTGGGCGAACGAGTACGTGATCATCACGGCCACTGGCGCCACGCCGCTCGCGGACTTGATCCAGCAGTCGAAGATCGCAGTGCAGAACGCACTGAAGCCGCCGGAACCCCCGCAAGATCCGAACGCGCCGAAGCAGCCCGACGACCCGAACGCATCGGCCGTCCCCAAAGGGACTGCCAAGCCGAAACCGGCGCCGAGCGAGGCAGCCGCAGCGAAGCTCGCCAAGGCCGACCATCCGGCCGACGGCCCGCTCGACCCGCGCGGCTTCGCGTTCATGAAGTCGATCCAGACCGCTCTCGCGCTCGTTCGCGAGGACGCCGTGGCGAAGCTGGCCGGTGTCGAGAAAGCCGCTGACAGCGGCTCTGCGAAGCCCGACGACGAGCCGAAGGCGTGGACCGCCGCGTACATCAGCAAGCTCGACTTCTCGGGCCTGACGCTCGCGTTCGACGACACCCGCGACGCGCTGGAAGCGATCGCTCAGGACGGCTCGCGCGCCGAGATCGCGAAGCTCAGCGCAGATCCCGAGATCGCGGCCGAGCTGAAAGACCGCGGCGTCGATTTCATGGATCACCAGGATCCGAACGCCATCGAGTTCGCGCGACGGCGTGCCGGCGATCTGATCGCCTCGGATGGCGACGGCGGGATGCTCGCCGATGCCACGCGCAACATGATCCGCGCCACGATCACCAAGGCGCTCGACGAGCACAAGACCATCGCGCAGCTCGCCGATGTGCTGCAGAACGCCTACGCCTTCAGCCCCGAGCGGGCCGAGTTCATCGCCCGCACGGAGATCAGGAACGCCCACGAGCAGGGGCTGCTCTTTGGCGCGACGGCGACGTTCGAGAAGGTCGGCGCGCAAGCGCAGAAGTCGTGGCTGCTCTCGAACGATGAGGGCATCTGCCCGATCTGCGAAGCTAACGCAGAGGAAGGCTGGATCCCGATCAAAAAGGCTTTTTCGTCGGGCGACATGGCGCCGCTCGCACATCCGCGCTGCCGCTGTGGAGCGGCGTATCGGCGCAAACCGAAAGAGGGTTGACTCATGCAGATCTTTGCCCGACTCATCAAGGTCAACGAGGCGGACCGCACCGTCGAGGGCATCATCGCCAGCGAGGCGGTCGACCGTTCCGGCGAGGTGTTCGACTACGAGAAGTCGAAGCCGCACTTCCTCGCGTGGTCCGAACAGATGGCCAAGGCCACCGGCGGCAAGAACCTCGGCAACGTGCGCGCGATGCACGGCAAAGTCGCTGCCGGCGTCACCAAGGAGCTGATCTTCGACGACGCTGCGAAGAACATCACCGTGAAGTCCGAGATCGTTGACAACAACGAGTGGGACAAGGTGCTGAAGGGCGTCTACACCGGCTTCAGCATCGGCGGCAAGTACGGCAGCAAGTGGGAAGATCCCGTGCTGAAGGCGCAGCGGTATGAAGCCATCCCGGCCGAGTACTCCCTGGTCGATCTGCCGTGCAATCCCGACGCGCAGTTCACCGTCATCAAGACCGACGGCACCGAGGAGCTGCGCAAGTTCGAGGCGACCGACGATGCCGAGGCGCTCCTCAAGTGGGCCGATGGCCTCACCGATGAGCAGGCCGAAGCGCTCGCCAAGAAGATCGCGCGCCGAAAGGACGTGAAGCCGAAGGAAGGCGAGGACAAGTACGGCGATGTGGAGTACGCCGACCCGACCAACAAGAAGTACCCGATCGACACCGCGGCGCACATCCACGCGGCGTGGAATTACATCCACATGCCGCGCAACGCCGCGAAGTACTCGTCGAAAGACGTGAGCGAGATCAAGGCACGCATCATCGCCGCCTGGAAGGCCAAGATCGACCCGAAGGGACCGCCCGAAGCCGAGAAGTTCACGCAGTTCGCCGAGCGCCTGGTCAAGATCGACGGCGCCGTCGAGTACGCCAACCTGGCGCACGCGGCCCTCGGCATCGAGCCGATGGAAAAGGGCTTGTGGGCCGTGGCGCAGTTCGCGCAGCTGCTCGAGCAGCTTGCCGCGCTCACCGATTGCACCGTCTACGAGGAACAGGCCGAGGGCGACGACTCGAAGCTGCCCGAGACGATGCGCGCCGCACTCAAGCCCATCGCGGCGGCGTTCTTGGCCATGTGCCAGGAGGAAACGAACGAGGCGTTGCACGGTGAGCTCAACGACGACGCCGCGCTCGCGATGGCCGCGGCCGCCGGCGATCTGGCGAAGGTCGGCCGCAAGCACACGAAGAAGCAGCGCGAGCACCGCAAGGCGATCGCGGATTGCCTCGACCAGGCCAAGGAGCATCTCGCTGCGATGGCGGCCGATGACCCGATGGCCGGCGATGACGATGACGATGACGACGACGGCGCGCAGAAGCTCGCCAAAGCCGCTAACGATCTGGCGAAAGTCACCGCCGAGCGCGATGACCTGAAGAAGCAGCTCCACGAGATCAACGCCGCCGTCGAGGAGCTGCGCAAGCACATGGAGCAGCAGCCGATGCCCCCGAAGGGACGCGTGACGGCCGTGGAAAAGCAGCTCGGGGTTCCCGAGGGCTCTCCAGCGGCATCCGAGCCCGTGAAGAAGGCCGACGGTACCGTCGATCACGCCGCGACCGCGCTCGAGCTGATGAAGAAAATTTACCGGGGACAAGCCGCCGCGTAAGCGCGCCCACACCCTGACTTGAGCGAGCCGCCTTCGGGCGGCTCTTTCGTTTCCGACCAGCCCGCCGCGTGCGGGTTTTTTCACCTCTGGAGTTTGAAAATGAACCCGACCACCGAAACCCTGAAGCTGCTGAAAGACGCTTACAGTGGTGGGCTCGCGAAGGCTGGCAACACGGTCACGACCGCGAACGGCCTCGTCGCCTACGATCTGCAGGCCCCGGCGAAGAACCTCTACCCCGTCATCACCATCCTCGCCAAGCGCGTCCCGCGCGTGAAGGGGAAGGGCGGCACGGCCACCAACTGGCGCCAGGTGGACGGCATCACCGGCTCCGGGTGGGACAGCTCCGGCTGGGTGCCGGAAGGTCAGCGCGCCGGCGCGATGAGCATCGCGACCTCGAACCACGCGGCGACCTACGCCACGCTCGGCGAGGAAGGCGCGCTCACGTTCGAGGCGCAGTCGGCTGCGAAGGGCTTCGAGGACGAGCGTGCGCGCACCTCGATCCGCGTGCTGCAGAAGGCGATGCTCAAGGAAGAGGCCGCGATCCTCGGCGGCAATGCCAGCCTGGCGCTCGGCACCGCGAACACGCCGACGCTCTCGGCTGCCGGTTCCGGCGGCACGCTGCCGGCCGCGACCTACAGCGTCATCGTGGTCGGCCTCACGCTCGAGGGCTACTTGAACAGCTCCGTGTCGGGCGGCGTGGCCACGAGCAAGACCGTCACCGGCCAGGACGGCCAGACGTTCAACCTGAGCGGCGGATCGGGCAACAAGTCCAGCAATGCCACGCAGGCGGTGACGCTCAGCCAGAACCTGACCGCCTCCGTCGTCGCCAAGAACGGCGAGCTGGCGTGGGCGTGGTTCGTGGGAACCGCCGGCAGCGAGATCCTGCAGGCGATCACCACCGTCCCGACCGCGACCTTCAGCGCGCCGCTCGCCACGGGCACGCAGGCCGCGACCGCCGTCACTGCCGACAACTCGAAGAACGCGAACACCGCGTTCGACGGACTGCTCACGACCGCGATGGCCTCCACGAGCGCGTACCTCAAGCAGTTCAACGGCGCGGTGCTCACCGCCTCCGGCCGCGGCACCGTCGTCGAGATCGACGCGATGCTGAAGGCACTGTGGGACCAGTACCGCGTCTCGCCGAGCATCCTGCTGGTGAACAGCCAGGAGCAGCTCAACATCACCAACAAGGTGCTCCAGGGCGGAAGCTCCGGCAGCCCGGCGCCGCTCCTGCGCCAGAACGTCACCGTCGGGGCCGATGGCCAGATCAGCGCCGGCCAGGTGGTCAGCCACTACTACAACCCGTTCAGCCTGAACGGCGGCCACATGATCCCGATCGTCCTGCACCCGAACGTGCCGCCCGGCACGATTCTGGCCTGGGCCGACAATCTGCCGGCGCAGTACCAGAACAACAATGTGCCGAACGTGGCCGAGATGCACATCCGCGAGGAGTGGCGCGACATCGAGTGGCCGCTCGTCACCCGCAGCTACCAGCACGGTATCTACGTGCAGGAGACGCTGGCGGTGTACGCCCCGTTCGCGATGGCCGTGCTCAGCGGCATCGGCAACGGCTAATAGCCGCTCACGCAACCGCCGGGGCGCTCGCAAGGGCGCTCCGGCATTTTCCACGGAGAACGCTATGCACTATCGCAACGGCACGCCGGCCAAGAACGGCGACAAGATCGTGATGATCAAGATTTTCGGGTCGAACCCGGGGCTACGCACCGGCGTTTTGATCGACGCCACGCCGGGAAACGACTACTGCAACGGCACCCTGGTTCCGCTCGAGGGTGGTATGCCGGAAGGAGCGTGTCTGGCCGATTGCCTGCGGCTGGACGAGGCACTCGAGATGCTTGGCGGCGCAGCGCGACCGGAGGGGAAGTAAGTCATGGCTGACGAAACCTCTACCCAAGGCTCCGCGCCGAAGGCCGCACTCATCCCGATGCGCGGCCCAAAAGGCTGCGCGGCGACCCTTTCGCACGCCGGACAGGCGTACGAGGCCGACAAGAACGGTATTTTCAGCGTGCCCGTGCACGCCGTCGAGGTGCTCAAGCGCCACGGCTTCCGCGTGGCCGGCGCCGAGAAGGCCGAAGGCTAATCCGTGACGCTGCTCTGCACGCTCGCCGAAGTGCGCCTCTACGCCGGCACTCAGGATACCGACGTCTCGACAGACGCGGTCGTGGAGCAGCTCATCGAGAACGCGTCGGCCTTCATCGAGCGGTACTGCAATCGGATCTTCGGCTCGGCCACCTACGTCGAAGTGCGCAACGGCAATAACCGGCCGCGCATGATGACGAACCAGTCGCCGATCACCGCTGTCTCGAGCGTGCAGATCAACGGGCAGTCGATCGCCGCGTCCAGCGGCCCGCTGGTGGCGGGCTACACGTTCGACGAGCACTCGATCTACCTGCGCCCGGGTCTCGGCTTCGAGCGGTTCTGGCGCGGCATCCAGAACGTCGAGCTCAGCTACACGGCCGGCTTCGCGACCGTTCCGGCGGACGTGTCGCAGGCGTGCATCGAGCTGATCGCGTTCAAGCTCGCCAAGCGCAACCGCATCGACAAGAAGAACGAGACGCTCGGGCAGCAGCAGACCATCGGCTTCGACACCTCGGACATGCCGAAGTGCGTGCAGACGGCCCTGATGCCTTACCAGCGGTTCACGGTGTACTGATGCTCGAGTACCGCGTCACCGGCACCCGCGAGGTCATCGAACGCCTCGGGGCTGCCCCCCAGCGGGTACGCGAGGCGGCCACCGGATCTCTCGACGCCTGGGCGACGGAGCTGGCCGGCTACATCAAGACCGAGAAGCTCTCGGGTCAAGTCCTGAACCGCCGCAGTGGGTTGCTCTCGGGCTCCGTGCACCCGCTCACCGAGGACACCGAGCGGGGCATCATCGGAGGGGCGGCCGCGGGCGCTGGTGTGCCGTACGCGCGCATCCATGAGTTCGGCGGCTTGATCCCCGCTCACGAGGTTGTGGCGCGCAATGCCAAGGCGCTCGCCTTCACCATCGACGGCATCACGCGCTTTGCGACCCGCGTGCAGATCCCCGACGTCGAGATGCCGGAGCGCTCCTACATGCGCTCGAGCTTCGATGAGAAGTCGCCGCAGGGCCTCGAGGGACTCCGCGCGGCAGTCAAAGAGGCGCTCGTCGCATGATCTCGACCGAGGCGGTGTTTGCCGCGCTGTTCACGAAGCTGGAAGCGGTTAGCAACTGGACGACGGTGAGTCGGCGACTGGCGAGCGCACAGGACTTGCAGCCCGAGGCTTTCCCCGCAGCCTATCAGGTCGAGGACAAGCCGAGCTTCAAGTTCACGCCCAACGCGCCGTCCATCGTGACGCTGCGAGCGTACTGGCTGATGTACGTCTATGAATCCGACAAGACGCAGCCCCTGAGCACGCCCCTCAACCTTCTGATCGATGCGGCCCGTGTGGCGCTGTCGCCGCCGCCCGGATCGGTCAACCAAACGCTCGGCGGTCTCGTCGAGTTCGCCGCCATCCAAGGTGACGGCTCCATTGTCGATGGCGCGCTGACTGATCGCGCCATCGTTGTCCTTCCCATCGCCATCGTCATGCCCGGCTTCTAGCCGGCGGAGTTGTCCCATGAACCTGAACGAAGTCGCCGACCAGGCGAAGGCCGACGTGCGCGCCATCGAAACGGACATCGAGTCCATCGCAAAGCGTGCGGAGGCCGCAATCGAGCGTTGGTACGTCGCGCACTTCCACCGCGCCGCCGTCGCCAACGTCCAGCCCATCACGGCTGCCGAGAAGGTCGCGCTGCACGCGGCCGTCGCGGACGCCGTCAAGCCCGCGAAGGAGTAATCCGCCATGTCTCAGTCTGGCCAGTACGCGAGCTTCGGCTCGGGCATCTTGATCGCAAAAACGTCCGCAGGGCAGGCCGTTCCGTTCGGTGCGCTCCAGGACGTGCAATTCGAGATCGCCGGCAAGAACGAGCGCCTTCGCGGGCAGTACCAGTCCCCGCTCGCCGTTGCGCGCGCGGAAACGGACTACACCTTCAAGGCGAAAAACGGCTACATCTGCGGCCCGGTGTACTCAGAACTCTTTTTCGGCGCCACTGCATCCGTCGGCACGAATCACCTCGCCTACAACGAGAGTGGCACGATCCCCTCCGCGACCGCGTACACCGTCACCGTCGCGAACTCGGCGAAGTTCGTCTCCGATTGGGGCGTCACCTACGCTTCAAACGGCGCTGCCCTCGAGATGGTGACGGGCACGCCGCAAACCGGCCAGTACAGCGTTTCCGCGGGTGTCTACACCTTCGCGGCAGCGGACGCCGGACTCGCGGTCAACATCAGCTACCTCTACAGCGACGCCACGAACGGCTCGACCATCGTGGTGCCGAACCAGCTCCAGGGCGTCCAGCCGGTGTTCTCGGTAATCCTGCAGCGCTCGTACAACGGCACCGGCGAGCGGTACCTGGCCTCGAACTGCATCGCCTCGAAGCTCTCGGTGCCGACGCAAATGGCGAAGTTCGCAATCTCGGAGTTTGACTTCGAGGCGTTCTCGCCGAACGGCCAGAGCCCGCTCAGCATCTACACGGACACCTGATATGCAGGGCGTACCCGTCAAGGTACTGAACGGCGAGTACACGGTGCCGGGAGTGACGCTTCGGCTTCACTTCCGGCACGAGCGCGCCCTCGATGCGCTGCGGCCCGACAGCGGGATCGAGCCGAAGGAGGGCAACAAGCTGCTGCTCGACTTCGCGCTCGACATCTTGCGGCGCAACTACCCCGAAATCACCGAGGACGAGCTGCTCGATGCGGCCGGCATGGCCGACATCGGGGCCATCATCGGCGCGGGCCTCTCGCAGTCGGGGTACTCGAAGCGCCCTTTGGATCAAGCGAGCCAGAACCCGAGCGCATCACCCGAGGCGAACTCGTCGGCTGGCTCGTCAACGCCACCGGCTGGCGCATCGACGACATCCTCGAGCTCACCTGGGCCGACGTAGGCGAGCTGTCGGCGTACTGGAAGAAGCACCCGCCGACGCAGTGGCTCGTCGAGGGCTACCTGCGCGCGCAGGGCTATCTCGAGCCTGAGAAAAAGCAAGAGATGAGCGACGACGAGTTCCGGGCCTTCGTACTCAGCGGACAGACCTAGTGGCAAGCTACGACGAGGAAATCAGAGTCGCGATCATTGCGACCGCCGACGGTGTGCAAGCTGGCACCGATGAGGCCGCGAGCGCGATCGAGGACTTCAATACCCGCGTCACGGCCGCGCAGACGCAGGCCGCGGCGGCCTACAACGCATCCCAGCGGGCGTGGGCCGACGCACAGGCTCGGGTCGCTCAGGTACTCGCCGACACGCAATCGGCCAGCGTCGCGCAGATCACGGAGGCGTATGACGCGCTGAACGCCGCGCGCGATGCCAATCTGGCGAACGCGCAGGCGTACCTCACGGAGCTGTCCGCCAGCCAACGAGCCGCGCTGGGCGTCGAGGACTACGCCGCGCAGGCTGCCGCTGCATCCCTCTCTGAACAGGTCATCGCCGAGCGCGCCGCCGCAGAGGCCGCGTACGAGGCTAGCGCCGCGCAGCTCGAGGCGGCTGCCGGCATGGACATGGACGCCACGGCCACGGAAGCGGACACGGCCGCTCAGGTCGAGAACGCCGCGGCGAAGGGCGCCAATACCGGCGCCACCATCGGGCTCACCGAGGCCGTGGCAGGTCTCGCGCGCGGCAACGTCGGTATGGCTGCGTACGGTATGGCGCGGATGGGCGCAGCCGGCCAGCTCATGCAAGCGGTCATGTCGCCGCTCGGACTCACGATCGCGGGCGTCACGGGCGCACTGGTGGGCCTCGGCGCGGCGATGGTGGTCGGGGCCGATGAGCAGACCCAGATGCGCAACGCGCTGCTCTCGACCGGCTACGCGGCGGGCGTGACGGTCGGGCAGATCGAGGCGATGTCTCAGGCGCTCGCGACCGGCGATACGACCGTCGGGGATGCTCGAGAGGCGCTCCTCACCCTCGCTCAATCCGGCCAGGTGAGCGGGCAGGAATTTCGCACCGCCGCTCAGGCGGCGCTCGACTTCGCCAGCATCACGGGCGAGAAGGTGCCGCAGGCGGCGCAGACGGTGCTGCGCGTCATGGATGCCACCATCCCCGAGCTCGTGAAGCTCAACGGCCAGTACCACTTCCTGACGGCCGCGCAGTTCGATCAGATCGCCGCGCTCACCCGGGAGGGCGACGTGCTGCAGGCGAATGACCTGAAGCTGCAGCTCTTTGCGCAGGCGCAGGCGAACGCCGCGGCCGAGTCGCAAAAGAGCGCAGGCGATATCGTGCGCGCCTGGGAGGCGGTCAAGCGGTTCTTCAGCTCGGGGCTGCAGGACGTGCTCGCCATCGGGCAGACGGCATCCTACGGGCAGCAGATCAAGGCGCTCGAGGATCGGCTCGCATCCATGAAGCGCCTCCACGCCGAGTTCGGGCTGCTCTATAACCCGACGGGCGCCGAAGCGCACATCGAGCGCCAGATTGCGGCATTGAAGAAGCTGCAGGCGCAAGAGGAAGCCACCGCGCAGGCTCGCGCCAAGAACGACGCCACGCAGCAGGCGACCATCGAGAAGAAGTACGGCCCAGGCGTGTCGCACGCCCTCGGCCATTCCGCTGCCGTCGGCAGCTACACGCCGCACGCCGAATCCGCCGGGAGCGCCCACGCCGAGATCGCGCAGGACGCCCGCGTGCTCGATGCGCTGCAGCGCCAGGCCGAGCGCCGGGTGCAGATCGCCGCGCAGGTGAACTCGATCAACGAGAACGCCGCGCGCAGCCACGCGCAGGCGATGCTGCAGATCCACCTCGAGCAGCTCCGCACCGAGGAAGCCGAGGGCAAGATCAGTCACTCGCAGGAGCTGGCCGACGAGCAGAAGCTCTACGCCGACGAATATGCGGCGCAGCTCTCGGCGTACCAGCGCGAGCTCGCGCTCGAGCAGGGAAAGCCTGCCGTCGTCGCGCGCATCAACGCCGAGATCGAGGCGCTGCAAGATGCTCACCTTCAGCGCATGACCGCGGCGCAGGAGACGGCCGCGCAGCGCCAGGCGCAGACGTTCCAGACGGCGCTCCAGCCGATCACCTCCGCGTTCACCACCTCGATCAACGGCATCATCATGGGCACGCAGACCATGCAGATGGCCGTTGGGCGGATCCTCGACTCGATTCTGCTGAAGTACATGGACGTCGCCATCAAATCGAGCGTCCAGTGGATCGCCTCCGAGGCCCAAAAGACGATGGCCACGGAAATGGGAACCGTCGAGCGCGTCGCGCTCGTTGAAATCGCCGAAGCGCGCACGCTCGCCATCAAGATGCTGAACGCGGCGAAGTACTTCGCCATTGCGGGGGCGGAAGCTGCGGTCGGTGCGTTCAAAGCGATGGTCGGCATCCCCTACGTCGGGCCAGTGCTCGCCGTGGCGGCCGCCGCTGCCGCCGCGATGGAGGTCAAGAACCTCGCGCACTTCGATGTCGGCGCGTGGAACATCCCGCACGACATGCCGGCGATGGTGCACGCCGGCGAGACGATCCTGCCGCGGCCGTTCGCCGAGGACTTCCGGCGCAACGGCGGTAGCCTCGGAGGGGGCGCGCCGAACGAGGTGCACGTTCACCTGCACGGGCACAGCGCGGGCGGTCTGTTCACCGCGCACATGGATGACCTCGTGAGCGCGCTCAAGATGGCGCACCGCACGGGGGCGTTCGCGTGACGCTGAATGTCTACCCGAGCATCACCGGCTACGTCTGGACGCCGACCATTGCGCCGGTCTGGAAAAGCCAGGTGCAAAAGACCGTCTCCGGCCGCGTGGTGGCGGCGACCTATCAGCAGTACCCGCTCTACAAGTTCGGGGTGAAGTACTCGACCCTCTCGCAATCGCTGCTCGAGACGCTGGTGGGCTTCTTCAACCAGCAGCAGGGCAACGTCGTGCCGTTCTACTTCGACGCAGGCCCGGGCAACGACTCGGTGAGCGCCCAAGCCATCGGGGTCGGCGACGGCTCGACCAAGACCTTTCAGCTCCTGCGCTCGTACGGCGGATTCACTGAGCCGGTGGCGGCATCCTTCGGGAGCCGCTCAGCGTACGTGAATGGCGCGGGCGCGTCCGGAACTTTCGACAGCCCTTCGCCCGGCTATTTGACGCTCGCGAGCGCGCCGGCATCCGGTGCCACCGTCACCTGGACCGGCAATTACTACTTCCAGTGCCGCTTTTCCAAGGGCACCGAGGAGTTCGAGCAGTTCCTGTACCAGCTCTACAAGACCAAGAGCGTGAGCCTGGAGACCTACTGGTGAGAACCCTCACGTCCGCACAACAGGCGATGCTGGCGACGGGCGGTCCATTTGTGTTCGCCGATCTCGTCACCATCACGCTCACGAACGGCACGGTGCTGCGCTGGACCACGAACAACACGCCGCTGACTGTCGGCGGCAACACGTTCGTGGTGGGCCCTCCGATCCAGCGCGACAAGGCGAAGTGGTCGATGGGCCTCAACGTCGATCAGCTGGATCTGACCATCTTCGACGATGGCTCGCAGACCATCAACGGTCAGGCGTTGGTTAAGGCCGCGTGGCAAAAGTTCTTCGACTACGCCCAGATCGAGATCGACCGGTTCATTTCGGATTCGTGGAGCAACACCAGCGTCGGCTCGGTGCCGTGGTTCATCGGCTACGCCGGCCAGATCACCCTGCAGGGCAAGTCGATCAAGATCACGCTCGAGTCGCCCCTCGCGATGCTGAAGGCGACCTTTCCGCGCACGTACGTGCTGCCGAGCTGCGCCAATACCCTCTACGACGGGGTGTGCGGGCTGCTGGCGTCCAATTTCACCTATGCCGGGACGGTCGGCTCCTCACCCTCGGCAACCTCATTCCCGCTCACCTTGAGTGGCGGCAATCTGGCGGACGGCAGCTTCCAGGGCGGCATCGTGAAGTTCACCTCCGGGGTGAACAACGGGCAGACGCGCACGGTGAAGTCCTATGTCGGGGGCGTCCTGACGGTCGTGTACCCGCTCTACGCGCTCCCAGCAGCCGGCGACACCGTGAGCGCCGTCATGGGGTGCGACAAGACCCGCGCGACGTGCAGCGGCCGGTTCAACAACCTAGCGCACTACCGAGGGTTCCCATACGTGCCGGACCCGTCGACGCAGTACGCGGGAGCGGCATCGAGCGCGCCCGGAAGCTCGGGGGGGCCTGCCGGGGGCTCCTCGAGCAGCATCCGGCCGCGCATAGGCCCGCGAGGCATCCGTGGTCGCATCAACATGTTCTGAGCGGCGCGCTGCGGTGGTCGCCGAGGCGCTGTCCTGGGTGGGCACACCGTATCACCACGCGCAGGCCGTCAAGGGGCGCGGCGTCGATTGCGCCATGAGCCTCATCGAGTGGTTCGCTGTGCCGGGCGTCATCGAGCGATTCGACCCGCGACCGTATCCGGCGACATGGTTCCTGCATCGAGACGAGGAGCGCTTTTTGGCGACGATTGAGCACTATGCCGAGCGGCTGCCGGAAGGCACCGACCCGCTGCCAGCCGACATCGCACTCTACCGCTTCGGGCGCTGCGTCAGCCACGGCGCGCTCATCGTCGACGATACCTTCATTGTGCATGCCTGCGCGCAGGCCCATGCCGTCGAACGGCGCGAGCGTTCCGCAATGCTGCCGCGCCTCGCAGGCTATTGGCGGGTGAGGGCACTCGCATGAGCAACATGCTCGGCGCGAGCAGCGGCCAGCCGGTCGCAACGCAGGCGACGCGCTACAACGGCATGCAGGTGCAGGGCTCGCAGTACGGCCTCGGCTTGCCGATCGTCTACGGCCAGCAGCGCCTCGCTGGCACCCTGATCTGGTACGGCGATTTCCAGTCGATCGAGCACAAGCAGTCGGTCGGGAAGGGCGGCGGCGGCGTCAGCACCAGCTACACCTACTCGTCCTCGTTCCAGCTCGCCCTCTGCGAAGGCCCGATCGCCGGCATCCCGACCATCTGGAAGGACTCGGGCACCACTAGCTTCTCGGACATCAACGGGACGTACTCCCTCGGCAGCCAGAATCAGGCCGCGTGGTCGCACCTGTCGGGCTCCGATGCGCTGCAGTACCCGTACACCGCCTGGGTGGGCTGCCTGAATTTGGCGCTTGGATCGAGCCCGAACGTCCCGAACTTCAATTTCGAGGTCGCGGGCCTCCTGCAGTACGCGCCGACCGCATCGCCTGCGATCATCGACGCCGAGCCGTCCGCGATCTTCACGGATCTCCTTTCCTCGACCACCCACGGGCTGAGCGCGTTTGCCTCCTTCCTTGGCGACCTCACGCTGTACCAGCAGTACTGCGTCGCCAACAGCATTTTCCTCTCGCTCAAGGTCGATCAGCAGACGACCATGAACGAGATCCTGACCCGGCTCCTGCAGGTCACGAACAGCAACACCGCCTGGTCGAATGGCAAGCTGATCGTCATCCCGTACGGGGATGAAACCGTCACCGGCAATGGCGTCACGTACACGCCGCCGACCACGGTGCAGAAGTACTTCACCGACTCCGATTACATCAAGCCGGTGCAGGTCACGCAGAAGCCGCTCTCCGACCTCTACAACGTGGTGCGGGTCGAGTACGTCAACCGCTCGAACAATTACAACACAAGCGTGGCGGAGGCGAAGGACCAGGCGGACATCGACAACACCTTCGGCATCCGCCAGCAGGAGATGATCCAGGGGCACGCGATCACGAACGCCACACTGGCGCAGTGGGTCGCGCAGACGCTCCTGCAGCGGGCGCTGTACATCCGCAACACCTACACGTTCACCACCACGATGGAGAACGTGGCCTTTGAGCCCGGCGATGTGATCGCGCTCTCGGACTCGGAGGCGGGACTGGTCAATGAGCCGGTGCGGATCAAGTCGATCAGCGAGCAGGCGGACAACGAGCTGCAGTTCACCTGCGAGGAGTTCCCGGCCGGGGTCGCCTCGGGTGCCACGCAGAGCGTCGAGGCGCCCTCAGGGTACGTCCCGAGCGTTAACGGCGCGCCGGACGCCACGCAGCCAGCGGTGATCTTCCGCGGGCCTCAGTTTCTCGTGGACGGCAAGCCGGAGGTCTGGATCGGCGTCGGGGGTGCCGGAGCGAACTGGGGCGGCGCGAATGTGCTGGTGTCGCTCGATAACGTCTCCTACACGAAGATCGGTGAAGTCCCCCCAGGCTGCCGGTACGGCACGCTGACCGCCGCGCTCGCCACCTCGAGCACCGATCCCGACACCACCAATTCCTTCGGCGTGGCGCTCGATGCCGGCGGCACGCTTTCCGGCGGCACGCAGGCCGACGCCGATGCGCTGCAGACCCTGATGCTGATCGATCAGGAGCTGGTGGCGTACTCCTCGACCACGCTGAACACGGACGGCACCTATACCCTCGGCAACGGGTACCTGCGCCGCGGGTGTTACGAGACCGGCATCGCCCAGCACGCGATCGGCGCTCCCTGGCTGCGCGTGGATGATGCGTTCTACCGCTGGCAGGTGGACCCCTCGCTGGTCGGCACCACGGTCTACATCAAGATCCAGCCGTGGAACCTGTACGGCGGGGGCTTGGTGTCGGAGGCATCCCTGACGCCCATCACCTACGTGATCGGGACCGCCGAGGAGATCCCGGACACGCCGCCGACCCCGACGAATCTGACGGCGACCGGCGCGCTGAACGGCGTGCACTTGAAGTGGGACATTCCGAACCCCGCAGCCGTGGCCATTACGTCCATCGAGTACTCGACGGACAATGCGACTTGGACGGTGCTCGGCCAGGTGCAGGGCACCCACTATGTCCACGGGCTGACCGCGCAGGCGACCTACTACTACCGCATCCGCTCGCGCAGCCCGTCGTTCATCTGGTCGGCGTATACCACGAGTGTTTCGGCCACCGGCGGAACTCAGGGCGCCCTCGCCACGGCGAACAATGCGGATGGGGTGCCGGCGGGCGCCACCTACGGCATTCCGCCCGTGGGCATCCTCAATAACGACGGCAATATTCCGTCCAACGTCTCGACCCAAGGAAACGTCGTTTTCAACGGCGACATGTCGATCTACACGCCTCCTACGGGTGTGCAGAGCACCTTCGCGTCGTCGGTTCGCGCCAACGACAACTCCTATGGCACCCCGAACGGCTGGACCAGAAATTTTGGCAACGGGGGGTCGGAGAGCGGATGTGTTTTGGGACGCTACCCGCAGGGCACCGGCAGCTGGACGTCTCCGGCGCCCTGGTTCCTGATCGCGCAGGCGGCCGCTAATCAGGAATTTTTCACTGTGTGCGACGCTTTCCCGGTCCGCGCGGGCGTCCTGTATAACTTCTCGGCTGCCGTTAATCCGGGAGTCGGGAGCGGCTTTCCGTCCGGGGCCTCGTGGTACTTCCGCGTCCTGTGGTACACCGGAGCGGCCGTGAGCACCAGCGGCGGATTCGATTCCGGGTCGGCGCAGATGCTCTCCTACGATGACATCGTAGGGGCGTCCACGGTGGGTGGTCCACAGACGCCGAGCGGCCAGATTGTCGCGCCCGCCAGCGCGGCGTACTGCCGCATCGCCTTTGGCGCGTGGGGCGCGCCTGCGAGCGCATGGAACCTAGGTATTACCAACGTCATTTGCCAGAGCACGGTGGACGACGGGGCGGACGGCGCCACTTACGCCCGCTTTCCACTTTCCCATTTTGATAACTTGACCA
>JAEHJW020002822.1_pt1 | contig 29587 bp, 39 predicted proteins | sample 9271431 | NCBI WGS metagenome assembly JAEHJW02 | reverse complement strand
GATCGACCGGCCGGCGACCGTCACCGGGCTGCTGCTCGACGAGCACGAGAAGCAATACCGGGTCGTCTACTGGAACAACGGCGCGCGCAAGCATGAGTGGGTGTTCGACTTTGAGCTGGAGCGCGCATGACGCAAGAGAACGAATCCGAGGGTGAGGTCCGCTTCCTCGACATGGACGCAAACGAGTTCGTCTACGGTCGACCGACCATCCCGCAGGGCTGGCAGATCGTCCACGTTCACGACCGGGGGCGCCGCCGGCTGCTGATCGCCTTCCGTAAACGTGTCTTCACGCCGCAGGAGGCGGTCGCGCAGGCGAAGGCCCTCGGCTTCGAGGTGAAGTACCCATGACCACGGAATTGCGCCTGACCCTTCCCGTCCCCACGCGGGAGGAGGTCGTTGCGGAGCTGCGCGCGGCCGTCGGACCGGACGCGCCGCAGACATTGATCGACCTCTGCGCCGATAGCGTGGTCGACCATGCGTCGGCCTACGCGGAGTGCCTCGCCGCCATGTACGCGTCGCTCGACATCCAGGCGCCCACCGGCGCTCAGCTCGACGCGCTCGCCGGGATGCTGCCGCTCGACGAGGACACCTACCTGCGGCTGCTTTCGGAGGGAAGGCTCACCCGCGACCAGGTCCCGCTGACGGTCCTCGCGCAGATCGAGGAGGGCACGTGAGCCGCAAACTGCTCGCCTACGTCTGCGTGGCGGCCCTCGGCGTGCTGGTCGTCGGCGGCCTGATCGCCATTTGCCCGGCCGGCCCTCGATGGGGCGCTGTCATCGTGGGCGTGGTCGCGGCCGGGGTATGGGGCTTCCTCGAGCTGACCAAATGAACCGCCGTAACTTCCTTTCCCTGCTCCTCGGCGCCGCAGGTGGAGGCGTTGTCCTGTGGCGGATGCCGAAGCCGCGCATCTTCCTGCCGGCACGAGAACGCGTTTACACGCTCGTCGACAACCTGGCGCCGCTGGTGACGGTGGACGCGAGGGCGGTCGAGCAGTTCCGCAACATCTTCGCGGCATCCGTAGGCGTCCCGAGCCGCTTCCTGTACGCCGAGGGTCAGCTCGCCGTCACGCCAGAGGAGGCCCGCGCGGCCGAGGCGTTCTTTGCGGATGCCCCGTCTGCGCGGCACGGGTTTATCGACACCATCCGGGTGCGCGTCCGATGAACCGGCGCGGCTTCATCTCGCTGCTCGCCGGCACTGCTGGTGCCGGGCTCATCCCGTGGCGCATCCCGCGCCCGGTGATCGTGCTCCCAGCCCGCGCGCACGGACCCCTCTGCAACTGCCTTCAGTGCGCGCTCCCGCGCACAACGGCGCAGCTCTACCTCGACATCGAGGCGGTCGTGGAGCGGATCTGGAGCTACGAGGCGCGCGTCGGGGCGCTCCTCGTCGGCCCGACCAGCGCCGAGATGCGCAGGATTCTCGCTGACACCACCCCACGGGAGAGACGATGAGCACCAAACGATTCTGCGATCTGTGCGGGCACCAGATGACGCCCGAAAACGAGCTTACGTGGCTGCGCGTAGGCGACCGCCCGATGCGCGGCATCGGCGCCGAGGTGTGCCCGGACGTGTGGTTGAAGGCGGTACTCGAGACCAATCCCTGCGTCGACCAGCCGGACGTCTGCAAGGCATGCTTCGACCGCCGCGTGCGCGCGCTCCGGCTCCCGCAGGAGCCGGCGGTCGCCGGCATCGAGGGGCTGGGCGTCGTCATGCCGGACGCGTCCGGCGTCCCTCACGCCTACCGGATCGCGGGGTACAAGCTGCCGGTGGTGTACGACCCGGTTGGTCCCGGGGCTGCCGGAGATGCCGGCATCCCCCTCAGCTTCTGCCAGATTACTCTCGCGCTGGAGCGGCTCACATGACCACCAAGACCTTGGTCCTCTGCGTGCTCCGCGTCGGCGACTGAGCCGCCAGAATTGATTGACCGTCCCCACACGAGGATTGACATGCCTGAGACAATGACACCAGACCGCCGGGAGGAGGGATGAGCGCAGTGGCCAAGCACGTTTTCGATGATGACTACGTACCGGAGCCGCCTCCAACGGCCGCCGAGGTGCGCAAGGTCAACCACCTGGTCCGCCGCGCCGTGGGGCTCGCCCTCCTGCAACAGGGATCGAGCCGCCTCGGGTCCCTGGACCAGCGATTCATCGGCACGGACCGCATCCTGATGCGGTGGGCGGCATCGATCGGCTCGGGCCTCCCCTCCGAGCGATGGGACGACACCGTGCAGATCAAGCTGCCACCGCTCGATGACGCCACGGCCGTCGTGGTGGACCGAATCATCATGGCGGCCCCCCACGAGGTTCGCGCCCTGGTCCGCTCGTGGTATTGCACCCCGACGCCGGTCGACACGATGGCTCGGATGCGCCGCATCTCCCGGCGCACCCTCTATCTGCGCTGGCGGGCCGCGCTCGAGTACATGCGAGCGCGTTTCCGTGAGTCCGATCACGCCCCCCTGGAGCGCCTGATCCGCGACCTGGGGGAGTGACCGCTTGACATCTCGTTGCACGGCGAGGTCTAATTTAGGCGCAGACTCGCGGAACGTGTGACAGAGGCCCTCCACCTGGAGGGCCTTTTTCGTTTCCGCCGGCGGGCCCTCCCTCCCTTCGGGTCCGACCGCTCGGTTCGATCAGCCACCCCGGGCGGGGCGTCGGCTGCCTCAATCGCACCGAGCCCTCGCAGTGGCCGGGCTTGTCCCCGGCGAGTCCGGCCACTGCATCTTCTCGGAGATCCACATGCGCAAGCTCATTTCCGTCGTCGCCCTCGGGGCGATCGCGCTCCTGTGCGTCCCGGTCGCCTTCGCCAGCACTGGTTCGTTCGGCGCCGCCAGCTCGCTCACCTGCGCACAGGGCCGTACTGGGATCGCCCCCACGGCCAGCATCACGTTCACTGCCCCGACTACGAACACCGACGGCACGCCGATCGCGGGCCCGCTCACCTACGATATCCTCCAGGGGACTTCCCCGAGCAGCCTCAGCGTCGTCGCCAAGGGCGTCTCCGGCTCCCCCGTCCTCCTCAACACCGGGCTCTCCCCAGGCACCACGGCCTACTTCGCCGTAGTGGTGGTGGACGCCCACGGGAACCAGTCGGCCATGTCCAACGTGGCCTGTAAGACCTTCCCGGCTTCGGTCCCCGCCACGGTCGTTATCCAGCTCACATGAGCGCCCCGGCAAGCGCGTCCACACGAGAGGTGCCGACGCGGATCTGCCCGGTCTGCAAAAAACCCTTCACCCCTCGCGCGGCGCAGCAGGAGATTTGCACCGTCGGCTGCTTTGCCACTACCCGGCGGCGCCACCGCAACCGCCCGCTGGCCCCAGGGAGTCCACGTGTTCACCGCGGCTGACCTCCAGACCATCAAGACGGCGATTCAGGCCGACGCCACCATGTCGGCCGACTGGAGCGCCGGCAATCCCGGCGCCGTAGCCGCGTACCTAAACGCAGTACCCTCGTCCGGTCCCGTGAGCATCCTGCGCCCGGACGTCACCACGCAAGAGCTGGCCCAAGCGCTCGACATCACCGAGCTGCTGGCTCTCACGCAGACGCAGCTCTCGGTGCTCCAGCTCGCCGGGCTCGCGCGCACCTTGGACTTCACGAATGCGAATGTCACCGCGGGTCTAGCCGCAGTGTTCCCGAGCACGACCACAACCTACACGAACCTCATGGCCGTGGCGCAGCGCGCCGCGACGCGGCTCGAGGCCCTGTTCTCGGCCAATAGCGTCTGCGCGCAGTACGGCGCGCAGATCGACGCGAGCACCGTCATCCTGGCGATGAAATCATGACGTCCGCCGTCCTGACCGCCTACGGCGGAGCCACCGCGCTCTCGAACGCGGCGGGGCTCGACAGCGCGGCCGCCGGCGCGTACATCAACCTCGGCACTATCGACAACACGACGGCCCTCCTGCTCGATTACCTGGTGGAGGTGGCCGTCACGCCGAGCGCGGCTCCGAGCGGCAACTCCCAGATCGTTGTCTTCGCGGTCGACACCCTCGACGGCACGGACTTCTCCGACGACACCGAGGACGCGAACATGGCGCTCCTCGGAACCATCCAGATGTCGGCGGCGCAGGCGTACCGATCCCGCGCAATGAGCGTGGCGGCAGCCTTCGGCGGCCAGATGCCGCCGCAGGTGCAGATCATCGCCAAGATCGACGACGGCGTGGCGCTCGCAGCCGCGGGCAACAGCGCGCAGTACGTCGGCGTCAACCAAACGGTGGGCTAATGCGCCGCCGCGCGCCGTGGACGCGGCAGCCGCCGGCGGGGACGCCGATTGATTGGGCCAATCCGCTTGCGCGGGAACTTCGGTTCCTCGTGTCAGGCGCGCACCCGTGGGGCTCCGCAACTGATTTGGTACGCGGGCGGACTGGCGTGCTAGTTGGCTCCGCCATCGGCGTCACTGCCGGACCAGATGGTCTGAGTGGCGCGTGGGCTGGAGCGACGAGCGCGGCATTTCCCCGGGATACCTTGCTTGAGCCTCCTGCCCTCACTTGGGCCGCATTTGTACGCCGAACCGGCACGGTCGGGGATTACACTCGCCTCATTGGCAAGACCGCCGCCAACGGCACTGCTGTCCCCTACGCATCGTACGACATCGAGATAAATCCAAATGGGGCCGGCCAAGACACCGCTCACCTTGCGTTGGCACTTAGCAGCTCCAGCTATATCAACACTAACACTGCTACGCTAACCTCTACCCTGGTGCCGACGGTTCTCCTCGGAACATATGACGGCGCACACCTGGACTTTTATCAGGACGGAAAACTCCTCGCGTCATCGTCTGAGACCCTGGCCTCTCCCTACTACGATACGTCGAGCACTGGAAATCTCATAATAGCGGGCTCCTCTTCCGCCTCCGCAGCCAATGAGTTTATTGGCGACATCTATTTGGCGGCCGTGTGGGCGCGGCCTCTCTCGCCGATGGAGGTGCTTTCTTTCTCTGGCGCCCCCTGGCAACTCTTCCTGCCGCCGGTTCGGCGCGTGTACGTGTTGCCGGCAGCCAGCGGCGCGATTGACGCCGCGGTGGCCGAGGTGGGGGCCGCGGCCGACAGCCTGCAGGCGCAGCTCTCCGGGGTCGGGGCGCTCTCCGAGGCCGGCGCGGCAGCCGGCTCGATCTCGGCCCTGGCGAAATACCTGGCAACGCTCTCCGAGGCCGGGGCCACCGCAGACACGATCTCCTTTGCGGCCATCGCTGATGCGACGATTGCGGAGGCCGGAGCCGCGGCGGATACCCCGAGCGCGCAGGCAGACGAGCTTGCGTCCGTTTCGGAGGGCGGCGCGGCGCAAGACGCCGTCAGTTCCAGCGGCACGATCCTGCCCGGCGCGATCACCGAGACGGGCGCGGCCGCGGACTCCGTTTCCGAGAACCTCGTGGGGACGGCGGCCATCTCGGAGGCGGGGTCTGCGGCCGACGCTCTCCAGGCCGTGCAAATCCTCGCTGGCGCCCTGGCAGATGCCGGGGACGCTGCCGATGCGCTCTCGACCGCCGCGAGCCGCGTGAGCGCGCTTGCAGAAGCAGGGAACGCGACGACCGTGCTGGCCGCGACCAGCCGGATCGTCTCGGCCCTCGCCGAAGCCGGCGACGCGGGTGACACGGTCTCCTGGAGCGGGAGCGTCTACTCGGTGAGCGTCGCGGAGGCGGCCGCGGCCAGTGCGGCGCTCGAGGTTGCTCTCCTGGCGAGCGCGGAGCTGGCTGATTCCGGGAACGCCTCGGACCTGCTCTCGGCGCGTGCTGACCTCGTCTCGGCGATCACGGCGGCGGGGGCTGCCGTGGACGCTCTCTCGGCCGTCGGTGATTTCACGCTCGTCGTGGCCGAGGCCGGCGACGCGCAGGACGTCGTGAACTGGCTCACCAGCGTGATGCCCCCCGGAGCGCACCGCATCGTGGTCGCCCCCTACGGTAAACGCGTCCTGGTGGCCGCGTACCCCAAACGGTAAACGCGTCCTGGTGGCCGCGTACCCCAAGCGGATCCGGTTGCACTGACCCTGCAGCCCTTCTTCGGAGCACCCATGTCGAACCTCAAAGACGATGTGGCGGCGCATCACGCGCTCGCCAAGCGATTCGGCGCGTCCCTTCCGCGCTCGCGCCTGAGCACGGAGGAGGCGGTGAGCCTGGCGCTCGAGCTGGACCCGGCGACGCTGCGGCACGCCGTCCCGACGATCGCCTCGGCCAAGGCATTCGCGGCCCTCGCCGCGGACGATCGGCCCACGGATCGCGCGGCTCTCACCGCTCACCTGAACCTCATGGCGAAGCACGAGGAGGCGTTCTGGAACGCGTTTCACGGCGAGCCGTACGCGGGCGGCGAGATTGTGCGGAGGCGCGCATGAGCCGCGTCCTCGGTCTGATGGGAGAGCGGGGCATCGCCCGGGCTGCGGCTGCCGCGGCTGCCCTTATCGCGGGAGCCGTCGAGGAGCGCTTCGAGGCGCCTCATTTCCGGTACGAGTTCGAGTGCCTGCGCCCGCGTGATCCGCGCGCCGTGATCGAGCTGCGCAGGGAGATCGATGTCGAGCAGCGCGGCGCGCTCGATCCACGCTGGCGCCCCGAGCGCCTGAACGCGCTTATGCGCGAGCTGGCCGCTCAGCCGGACGACGTCGCGTGGCGCGGCGAGTTCCGCAACCTCGTCGTCACGGTGGGCAAGGACGACATACTCGGAAACGAGTTCACCGGCTCGAGCTACACGGCCGCGTGGTACATGGGGCTTGTCGACGGCGCGGCAGCGCCAGCCTTCGCGGCGACCGACACCATGGCCGCTCACCCGGGCTGGACCGAGAACGTGGGGTTCTCCCAGGCCGCTCGCCCGACGCTGGCGTTCGCCGCCGCGTCCGCCGGCAGCATCGCGCTCGCCAGCGCGGCTGTCTTCAGCATCAACGCCGCAGGCACCATCGCGGGGGCTTTCTTCTGCACCAACGCGACGCTGAACGGCACCACCGGGACCCTCTACTCGGCGGGCGCCTTCACGGGCGGCAACAAGACGGTCGGCAACGGCGACACGCTGAACGTCAGCGCGACGCAGGCCGTCTGACCGTAGGACGGGTTTACCGTGGATCCCTGCACCGACAGCTCTGGCCGCGCATCGCGGCGCCGTCAGCGTGTCGGCGACCGGCTGTTCTACTACTTCGACTTCAGCCTCCGGGCCGTCGACGCGTGGGAGCCGAATACGGGCTATGCGGCGAACGCCCTGGTGCGCCCCACCGAGGGGCAGGAGACGGGCTGGCTCTACCAGCAGGGTGCGGCGCCGGGGCTCTCCGGGCCGCTCGAGCCGCTCTGGCTGACCTCCGGGACGGTTCAGGACGGCTCCTGTGTCTGGACGCCCGTCGCGCCTCCAGCAACGGAAGACACCATCCAGACCGTCACCTGGGAGCAGGTCGAGCCGCCGGATGACACCTTCGTCATCGACGGCCAAGTGAGCGGAGCCACCACGGCCGGCGCTTACCTCTCCGTGGGCACCCCCGGCTCGGGCTACCTAGTGCGATGCACCGTGACGATGGCGTCCGGAGCCGTTTACACGGCGGACATACTCGTTGAGGTGGTGTGATGGCCGCGTCGAAGGGTGGGCGCCCGCGCCACAAGCGCAACGCGGAAATCGCCGGCAAGGTCCTCGTGCTGGCGCGCGTGCTCACGCCGCACCACCAGATTGCGACCCTCGTCGGGCTCAGCACCAAGACGCTGCTGAAGTATTACCGCAAGGAACTCGAGCGCGGCTCGATCGACAGCCGGCTCCTCGCGCGTCGCAAGCTGTTCGAGCAGGTCCAGGATGGCGAGCCCTGGGCGATCCAGATGGTCCTGAAGTGCAAGGACGGCTGGATCGAAAAGACGGAGGTGGACGTCACCCACAAGAAGCCGCCCTCATTCGGTGTCACCTTGGGCGAGGCGGGGCCTGGGGCGGCGCGCGCCGACTCCGACATCGAAGTGAGCGGAGTGTTCGATGGGAGCGAAGACTGATCGGGTCGAGCTGCTCCCCCCGAAGCTGCGCAGCCTGTTCTTCAGGTCGGGCAAGCGCGGGCTGCCCGAGTACGTTCCGAGCCGCTACAAGGTAGGCCACGGCGGGCGCGGCAGCTCGAAGTCCTGGGGCTTCGCCACCATGGCGCTCGTGCTCGCCTCGCAGCGGCCGTTGCGCGTGTTGTGCGTGCGCGAGACGCAGAACTCGATCGACGAGTCCATCAAGCAACTGCTGACGGATCGGATCTCGGCGCTCGGGCTGGATGACTTCTTCGAGGTGCAGGCCAAGGTCATCCTCGGCAAGCGCATCGACAGCCGGTTCATCTTCGCCGGTATCCGCACCGATCCGGGCAAGATCAAGTCGATGGAGCGCATCGACCTGTGCCTGGTCGAGGAAGCGGAGAAGATCAGCGAAAAGAGCTGGAAATTCCTCATCCCGACGATCCGCGCGCCGGGCTCTGAGATTTGGGTGGTGTTCAATCCGGGCAGCGACGAGGACCCCACCACCAAGCGATTCCTGACGCGCATGCCGCCGAATTGCCGGCGCGTGCGCATGAACTGGTATGACAACCCGTGGTTCCCGAAGGAACTCGAACTCGAGCGGCAGTACGCGCTCCAGCTCATCCGGGAAGCGCAGGAGCGCGGCGACGAGGACGAGGTAGTCCAGCTCCAGCAGGACTATGACCATATTTGGGAGGGCGCTGTCGAGCGCCGCTCGGATGCCGCGATCTTCCGGCGGCGCGTGATCGTCGAGACGTTCCCGGAGCCGGACGAGCGCACGCGCCTGCACTTCGGGGCGGATTGGGGCTTCGCCAAGGACCCGACGGCGCTCATCCGCTTCTGGATCACCCATCACACCGAAGCGAACGGCGTCGAGTACCAAGAGCTGTGGATCAGCCACGAGGCGTTCGGCTACCAGGTCGAGCTCGACGAGACGCCCAAGCTGTTCGAGGGCGTCCCGGGCGCGCGCCAATGGCCCATCAAGGCCGACTCTGCGCGACCGGAGACGATCAGTTACATGGCCCGCCAGGGCTTCCAGATCACGGCCGCCGAGAAGTGGGCCGGATCGGTCGAGGACGGAATCGCGCACATAAAGGCGTTCCGCCGCATTCACATCCACACCCGCTGCAAGCACATGCAGGAGGAGGCCCGCTTGTACGCGTACAAGGTCGACCGGCTCTCCGGCGATGTCCTGCCGCAGATTGTGGACGCTCACAACCACGGTTGGGATGCGGTGCGGTACGGCCTTGACGGTTACATTCAGCGCCGCGGCGTGAACGCGGTGTGGGCGAAGCTCGCACAATGACCAAGCCGCACCTGCGCCCCAGCTCGCGAGACGTCGCCACCGGCGACTCGTTCCAGAACTTCCTCACGCGCACCGGCATCATGGCCGGAAACATCGGCAGCGCGGGGATGTACGGGTTCAACCCCGTCACGCGCAACCGCGTGCAGATGGAGTGGCTGTACCGCAGCTCCTGGATCGGCGGCGTGGCCGTCGACGTCGTGGCGAACGACATGACCCGAGAGGGCGTCGAGATCGTCTCTACGGACGCGCCGGACCGCAAGGAGGAGCTGAAGAAGGCCGCAGCCCGTTGGGGTGTCTGGAAGGGCTTTGCCGACACGCTGCGCTGGGCGCGCCTGTACGGCGGAGCCATCGGACTGCTCATGATCGACGGACAGGACACGGCGACGCCGCTGCGCCTCGAGACGGTCGGCAAGGACCAGTTCAAGGGCATCCTGCCGCTCGACCGCTGGATGCTCTACGCGCACGTGGGCGACCTCGTGACGGACTGGGGGCCGGAGTTCGGCCAACCGAAGCTCTACGAGGTGCTCCCCGACGGCATGGGGATGCCCAAGATGACGGTGCACCACTCGCGCATCGTGCGCTACGTCGGGGTGGAGCTGCCGTACTGGCAGCGCATCTCCGAAAACCTGTGGGGGATGTCCGTCATCGAGCGGCTTTGGGATCGGCTGATCGCCTTCGACTCGGCCACCGCGGGCACCGCGCAGCTCGTCTACAAGGCGCATCTGCGCACCTACTCGGTGAAGGGCCTGCGCGACATCATCGCCACCGGCGGCCGGGCCCTCGAGGGGCTGCTCAAGCAGGTCGGGATGATCCGCGCGTTCCAGTCCAATGAGGGGATGACCCTCATGGACGCGGAGGACAAGTTCGAGGCGCACCAGTACGCGTTCGGCGGCCTGAACGAAGTGATCCTGCAGTTCGGCGAGCAGATCGCCGGCGCCTTGGGCGTCCCGCTCGTGCGCCTGTTCGGACAGTCTCCTGGCGGCCTGAACGCCACGGGCGAGTCGGACATGCGGATCTACTACGACAGCATCAAGCAGCAGCAGGAGACGCACCTGCGCGCGGGCGTCGAGAAGGTCTACCACGTTCTCTACCGCTCGACCTTCGGGACGGCGCCCCCCAAGAACTTCGAGTTGAAATTCGCCCCGCTGTGGCAGCTCGGGGAAACCGAGAAGGCGACCGTCGCCAATCAGAAGGGCGCGGTGGTGCTCGAAGCATTCGATAAGCAGGTCATCGACCGGCCCACGGCGATGAAAGAGCTGCGCCAAATGGCATCGACTACGGGCGTGTTCTCCAACATCACCGACGAGCTGATTAAGGAGGCCGAGCGTGAGCCTGCTCCAGTCCCGGGCGCCGCGGGCGCAATCCCCGGCGCAGACCCCGAAGCCGGAGAACCGGGCGCCGCTGGTCCTGACGATCAAGAGCCAGGACAAGGATCCGGCGGGCAGTCGGGCCAGGGCGCGAACGGGACGGGCCGAGCGAACCTACGCGCAGTCGCTTAGAGAGGTCGCTCACCACGTCGGCCATCTAATCGACGGCTTCGAGCCGGGCGACATCGAGGCATTCCCGATCCTGCAGCGGCTCCTCGATTCCTACGCCGAGACGCTCACCCCATGGGCCGAGCGAACAGCCTGGACGATGCTCAACGAGGTCAACGCGCGGGACCTGGACATGTGGCAGCGCCTCGGCCGGGCCATCTCGGCGCAACTGCGCCGCGACATCCGGGACACCCCCGTCGGGACGGTGCTCAAGGATCGCCTCGCGGACCAGGTGACGCTCATCCAGTCGATCCCGGTTCAGGCGGCTAAACGCGTCCACCGGCTCACGCTCGCCGCGCTCGAGGACTCCCGGCGGGCCAAGGAGATCGCGCAGGAGATCCAGCGCTCGGGGCACGTGACGGCCAGCCGGGCCACGCTGATCGCGCGGACCGAGGTCGCGCGCACCGCCTCTGTGCTCGTTCAGGCGCGGTGCTTCCACAACGGGATCACGCATTACATCTGGCGCACGGCCGAAGACGAAGACGTCCGGCCGGGCCATCAGGCGATGGAAGGCAAGGTCATCCCCTGGGCCTTCCCGCCGGCCGTGAACGAGAACGGCCGAATCATGCACCACCACGCCGGCTGCATCTGGAACTGCAGATGCTGGCCGGAGCCCGTCATCACGCTGTACGGCGAGCGCCTGAACTGAGGGCGCCCTTACATGGAGACTGCTTTATGGGCACGTTCCGCATCGAGATTCAGGCCGTCGGCTCCCACGGATGCTCGCGTGAGGTCAAGAGCGGTGAGGTCGTGCGCCGCTGCGGCGATCCGAGCTGCCCCGACTGCCTGGCGCGGGACTTCGTCAAGCGCCTCAAGGACGCCGGCGTCTACTTCGACCTCGGCCCCACCAACGATCCCGGTTCCCTCGCCTACGCCAAGCTCACCCACTGGCCTTACGGGCACGGCACCGTCACCGACGACCTGCTCACCGGCGTTCGCCGCGGAGACTTCTGAGGCTCATGCAACCGCGCGCCGCCGGCATCGCCCTGCGCTCACCCGCAGGGAAACTGCTTTTCCTGAAGCGCGGCTCGGACTGCGATCACCCGGCGACCTGGTGCTTCCCGGGCGGGGGCATCGAGTACGGCGAGGACGCCCGGAGCGCAGCCCTGCGCGAGACGGCCGAGGAGACGAGCTACTCCGCCGGCGGCCTGATCCACCCGCTCGACGAGCGCGATGGCTTCGTGACCTTCCAGGCGGGCGCGCCGGAGGAGTTCACACCGCAATTGAACGGCGAGCACACCGACTACCAGTGGGCGTTTCCGCATGACGCCCCGCAACCCCTCCATCCCGGCGTAGCCGCGACTCTCGCGGATCGCGCCGATACCTACCACGGCGACCTGCACCGCCTCGAGCGCGCCAATGCGCGCGCGGGGGTGAGCGAGGACACGATGGCCGACAGACCGGACGACCTGAGCGCCGCGCAGCGACGCGCTATCCCCTCGAAGGAATACGGCCTGCCGTCAAAGCGCGCCTACCCCATCGAGAACCGAGGCCACGCCATCGCGGCCAAGGCCCGCGCCGACGAGGAGTACAAGGCCGGGCGCCTCACCAAAGCGGAGTACGACGAGATCGTTTCGCGTGCAAACGCGTACCTGAGCGCTCACGGGGAGGACTCCTTCAACGGGCTCGTCTCGAAGCTCGAGCATCAGGGCTACTCCAAAGAGGTGGCCACCAAGATCGCCGGCAAGGTGGCTGCCGAGAAGGGGGATGACTGCGCGATGTCGGAGGATTCCTTCGACGCGCTGTGCAAGGACCTCGAGGCCAAGGGCTTCCCGAAGGGCACCACCGACGGGGTGCGCAGCAGCGACGCGCTCGATGCGGCGCTGGCGCATATCGTGGACGCCTGGAACGAAGCGCAGCACCCGCGTGCTCACGGGAAGTTCGCCGAGAAGGCGGTGGCTGCCTCCAAGCGCGCTCTGAAGGCCGAAAATAAGACCGAGCCGTCGGACGCCTCCGCCTACACCACCGCGGCGCACAAGGCCACCGAGCGCGCAGCGAAGACCGGCAAGGAAAAGGACCATCGCGCGGCCGCCGATCTGCACTCGGAGGCTCTCGTCGCCCACCACTACGCCGGCATGGAATCGGACTCCACCCACGAGGATCACTATGACGTGGGGCAGCACCACGCGACGGCGGCCGAGCACCACCTGAAGGCGGCAGACCTCCTCGCGACGGACAAGTACGCGCGCGCGACCGGCCACCGGGACAGCGCCCGTTACATCCGTGACTTCGCCGGCTACTACGCGCCGGAAAAACTCGGCAAGACGCGCCGACTGACCCCTGAAGGATTCCTGCTGTGTGAGGGCGTGGCGCTCGCGCGCACCGGGGAACAACTCTACAAGGTCGACGAGCTGACCAAGGGGCTGGAGGACTCTCCCATTCGCGGCGACGCCGCCGGGTTCCTGCGCGTTCACCGGATGCCGGAGGACGTGTTTCACCCCGACACGATGGCGAGCTTCGAGGGCAAGCCGGTAACGGTGGATCACCCCGCCGAGTTCGTCACGCCGGAGACGCACAACAAGCTCTCGGTCGGGCACGTGCAGAACGTGCGCCGCGGCACCGGCGTCGAAGACGACCTGCTGCTCGGGGACATCCTCATCACGAGCGCCGACGCAATCGCGTACGTCAACAAGCACCTGCCCGAACTCTCGGCCGGATACGACGCCGACTACGAGCAGGGCGACGCCGACGGCGAGGCATTCCAGCGGAACATCCGAGCAAACCATGTTGCTTTGGTCGAGCGCGGGCGCGCTGGACCGCGTGTTTCGATCAAAGACTCAATTCGGAGCAAATTCATGAGTAACCAGTCTCTCGTCCAGAAGATCGTCAACACCCTGATGCTGCGGGGAGTGAAGGCCACCGACGCGGCCGCCGCCGCCGAGGACATTGCAAAGGAGGCGACGGACGCCACCGCAGAAGACGCGCTCGACCGGCGCATTCGGGACGCGGTGGACCGGGCCCTGAAGGCGCGGGATGAGAGCGAGGAAGCGCGCCGACGCGAAGCCGAGGCTGGACGTCGGGAGAACCAGTCTCCCGAACATCGCGCGGCGGAGCGCGAGAACGGCCGCAAGGCCGGCGACGGCACCGAGGCCGAGGCGGCCGCCGGGCGCCGCGAGAACCAGAGCGAGGCGCATCGTCGTGCCGAGGCCGAAGGGGCGCGGAAGGACGCCGAGGACGCCGAGCGCGCCGGGGACACGATCCTCGAGGCAGAGGGAACCGGCAAGGTCATCAATCTCGGCAAGGTCTACACGGGGGACAGCGCCTCCCGCGCGGACGGCTACAGCGAGATGGTGGCGCGCGCGGAGATCCTCTCCCCGGGCATCGCCATCCCGACAAAGGACGCGCTGAAGGGCACCATGGGCAAGGCCACGGCGCAGTTCATGCGCGACGCGCTCGAGCGCACCCGTACGCGTGACGCGGCTGGCGCTGACATCGTCGGCGCCTTCCTGATGGGGCGCCGCGTGCACGACCTCGCCGGCGCGGAGCTGCTCGCGGCGTTCAACGGCGCTTCGAACTTCGCCAAGCTGAGGAACAACTCTGCGCCGCGCTCCCTCGGGGCCGTGCGCACCGGCGACTTCAGTCGCCCCAGCACGATTGCCGACATCAACCGCCTCAACCGGGAGTTCTGGCAGAAACAGAGCGCCTGAGTCCCACCCTCTCAACCTCGTCCCTCTGACCCAGAGAGGCCCGCGCAAGCGGGCCTTTTCATTTGGAGCACCATTCAATGAGTAACGCGATCCTGTACCGCATGGGCGCCGGCATCCCGGGCGGCGTCTCCCGCCCGAGCTTCTCGGCAATCGAGGGGCAGCCCTTCGACCCCACGACCCCGTGCCCCACCTACGGCATCCCGGTCAAGCTGGTCAACGGCAAGGTCCAGCCGATCAGCGCCGACACCGACGTCGTGTACGGCTTCCTCGTGCGCCCCTACCCGACGACCGGCCCGGACGCCTCCGATCCGATCGGCGTGTCGGTCCCGCCGACCTCCGGGATGGCGAGTGTCATGCGCGTCGGCTACATGACCGTGCAGAACAACGCCGGAGCGGCTGCGCAAGGTGGCGACGTCTACGTGCGCTACGCCGCGGGCACTGCGGCGACCCCGGTCGGGGGCGTGGAGGCTGCCTCGGTCGCCGGCGACAACATGGTGGTCCCGGGCGCTCAGTTCATGAGCGGCGCGGACGCCAACGGGAACGTCGAGATTTCCTTCGGCCTGTAACCGACCGCGCAGCGCGCATCCACTCAACTCAGAATCTTCTCAGGAGTTCTCCCTATGATGATCTCTACGCGGCGCCCGGCGCGCAGCCGGGCCGTTCCGCTGACCGTGCTGCGCGGCATTCACAGCGCACTCAACGGTCGGCGCAGTGCCGACAGCTACGACGCGAAGCGCATGCTTCGCTCCATCGAAACGCGCGACGGCCTCCAGACCATCGACGCGGCCACCATCGACTCCTCGGGTGTGTTCCTCATCGGGGAACTCGAGCGCCTGGACCAGCGGCTTCACCTGCCTCTGGCCGACGTCACCTGGGCGCGTGACATCGAGCTGCGCGAAGACGTGACGATTGCGGATGAGGTGTCGAGCTACACCAATTCGCAGTTCGCATCGGCGCAGGCGATCCCCGGCTCGAACAAGGCGTGGGTTGGGAAGAACTCCAATCAGATCGTCAATGTTCAGCTGGACATCGGCAAGACCGCACAGCCCCTGCAGCTCTGGGCCATGCAGGTCGACTGGACGCTGCCGGAACTGCTCTCCTCGCAGCGCCTCGGCCGCCCGGTCGATACGCAGAAGTTCGACGGCATGCAGCTCAAGCACCAGATGGACACCGACGAGCAGGTGTACATGGGCGACACCGTGCTCGGCATGAACGGCATGCTGAATCACGCGCTGCTGACCAATGCCGGCAACGCCGTCAACGGCAGCTGGGCGACCGCGACCCCGGCGCAGATACTCGCCGACATCAACTCGCTGCTGACAAGCGTGTGGACGGCCTCGGGCTACGCCGTGATTCCGGACACTCTGCTGCTCGCGCCCCCGGAGTTCTCGATCCTGGTGAGCACGCTCATCAGCTCGGCGGGCAACATCTCCGTCCTGCGCTTCATCCAGGAGAATAACCTGGCCATGGCGAACGGGCGTAAGCTCAACGTCCAGCCGGTGAAGTGGCTGCTCGGCACGAACAACGGGGGCCAGGGGCCCGCGGCGACCGACTCGATGTACGCCTACATGAAGGACCAGAAGCGCATCCGCTTCCCGATGGTCCCGCTGCAGCGCACGCCCATTGAGTACCGGGACCTGCGCCAGATCACCACCTACTTCGGACGCCTCGGCTCCGTCGAGATGGTGTACCCCGAGACCGTCGGCCGTCGCAGCAGCCTCGGCTAAACGCCGGGCTGCAAATCGGGCGCTGCGGCCACGCGGCCGCGGCGCCCCTTCCTTTCCCGTCCCCACCTGCACTCGCGTCCCCGGAGGATCCATGCCTCGCATTCACGTCCTGCGTCCGTTTGTCTACTCCACCAAGCCGAGCCCGGGCCACAAGCTCCCCACCGAGCGACGCTTCGCGCGCGGCCACCACGAGATCGCGGACGACGATCCGATGTTGCGCGACCCGTGGATCACCAAGCATTTCGCCGACGGCGCCATTGAGACGCCGGAGGCAGCCGCCGAGCGCGCCAGGCTCCTCGTCGAGAAGGCGGACGCGGACGCGGCCGAGGCTCGCCGAGTCCAGGCGAGCGCCGACGCTGCACTCGCTCGCGCGGGCTCAGCCAATCCGGCGACCAAGGTCAACTACGCCGAGCACGAGCGCGCCCTCAACACGCCGGTCAACGAACTCAAGGGCGCCTCGGGCGAATCCATCGACAAGGTCAGCCCGGACCAGGCTCGCGCCGCCGCCGAGGCCACCCCGAGCGATCCGGAGGAGCAAGAGGAAGCGGACCAGGAGGGCTCGGCGGCCCAGAGCGCCCAGGGCGCCAAGGGCCGAGCCCGAGGCAGGGCTGGCCGATCCCGCTGACCCTCTCCTTATATAGAGGCGTTTCCACGTGTCAGTCCCGGTCCCATCCATCCTCACCCCGGCGCTGTTCCGGCAGCTCCTTCGGGTGTTCCGGGACACCGATCGGTTTCCCGACGTCACCATTCAGAGCTATCTGAACCAGGCGGGGACCGACCTGAACTCGGCGTGGGGGGCGCCCGGCACCGTCGGGCCGCCCCTGGCGCTGGCCACGCTGGATTACGGGACCCTCTACTACGCCGCGCACTATCTCGCGCTCGACGAGCGCGATGTGCGTGCCGCCGAGCTGGGAGGTATGCCGGGAGAACTCGTCGCCCCCACTACCTCGAAGTCCGTCGGTGGCGTCTCGGTTGGCAAGGACACGCGCGCCGTCACCGCGCAGGACGAGGGCGCCGCGTTCTGGAATCAGACGCGCTTCGGCGTCGAGTTTTGGCGGCGGGCCCGCATGGTCGGCGCCGGCGGCATCCAGGTGGACGCCGGGCCATTCTTGCAGCCGGCGATGGACCTGGTGAACGCGCAGGGTCAAGGGGTTCAGGGGCAGGACGCGTTTTGGGGGCTGTTTCTGTGAAGGCGAAGGCGACGCGGCGCCTCGTCATTCGCAAGGACCGGACGAAAGAGACCCTCGAGGCGCTCCAGTCCCTCGTGCGGCAGCAGGTTCTCGTGGGGATCCCCGAGAGTACCAGCGACCGCGACGACGAAGACGGAAGCGGCCTCACCAACGCGCAGATCGGCTACCTGCAAGAGACCGGCTGCCCCGAGACGAATCTCCCGGCGCGTCCGTTCCTGGTGCCCGGCACCGAGGAGGCCGAGGACCGCACGGTGCCCCTGCTCAAGGAGGCCGCGAAGGCCACCCTGCGGGGCAACCCGGAGAAGGCCCGCGCGCAGCTCAGCGACGCCGGGATCGTCGCCTCGAACAGCGTCAAGCGACGCATCAACAGCAACATCCCCCCGCCGTTGAGCCCCTACACGGTGGCGAACCGGGCGCGCAGCCGCGGGAGCAAGACGAGCCGCGCCTCAGAGCGCGCTTACCTGCGAATGGTGGCGCTAGGGGCCGACCCGGGCGAGGCGCAGGACGAGGCGGGAATCATCGCGCTGGTGAACACCGGCCAGCTCCGCAACTCGATCACCTCAGTCGTGCGGAAGAAGTGAGATGCCGGAAATCGACGTCACCGAAGTCCTGACGGACCCGGATTTCGCCGAGCGGCTCCAGCGCGATCGTATGATCGAGCGCGTGGGGAGCAACGGCGTCGCAACCGAGGCGCCGGTGCGCTCGCGCTTCATCGGCGTGGTTGTGGCGCAGCGGCAGACCATCCAGCGCGGCGCGGACGCCGAGACGGTGAGCGGCTCCATTCAGATCATCACCCGCGAGCCGCTGCGCGACGGCAAGCAGGGCGAGAGCGCGGACATCGTGACCTGGCGCGACCGCCGCTACACGGTGACGGACGTCGCCGACTACGCGAATTTCGGGCGCGGCTTTGTCCGCGCGACCTGCGAGCTGCTGCCCTTCACCGGCTGAGCATCATGGCGAACGACTCGAGCACCGGCGGCGTACTGACCGCCAGCGGGAGCGTGCCCGACGATCTCGACCTCGACTTGATCTTCCAGGGGCTCGTCGCGGAAATCACCGGGCTGCCCGGAAACTACGTGCGCCCGCGCTGGCAGCCGAAGGCGCCGAAGCGGCCGGCGGCGACCGTCGACTGGTGCGCAATCGGAGTGATGAGGTCCGAGGCCGACGCGGGCCCGTACATCGAGCACCAGGCAACCGCCCTCGTCACGGACCCGGCTGCCGACACCCTGATGCGCCATGAGGCCCTGACGGTCCTGGCGAGCTTCTACGGCCCGAACGCCAAGGCGAATGCAGGGGTTCTGCGCGACGGGCTCTCGGTGCCGCAGAACACCGAGGCGCTCAACGCAAACATGATTCGCTTCGTGCCGGAGCGCAATGACGCCACCGGCACCAGCGAAATCCTCAATCAGCAGCAGATCCGTCGAGTCGATCTGCGCCTGCGCTTCCGTCGGAAGGTCCAGCGCACGTACGCCGTGCAGAACCTCGAGGCGGCCGCGATCCACGTCTTCAACGACAGCGGCCACGTGGACGACACCGTGACCGTCTCCTCACCGTAATCGGAGCACTCCATGAGCGGTCTTGCCCTTTCCGACATCATCACGTCGCAGATCGATATGAGCCCCACAGGGGCCAGCGCGCGCAACTTCGGCAATCTCCTCATCCTCGGCGACTCGGACGTCATCGACACTCAGCAGCGACGCCGCCTGTACACGAGTCTCCAGGCAATCGGCGCTGACTTCGGCACCGCCGCTCCGGAGTATCAGGCCGCCAAGACCTTCTTCGGACCGACGCCCGCTCCCCAGCAGTGCTACGTCGGGCGATGGGCATCGGCCGCCACCTCGGGCCGCCTGGTGGGCGGCGCGCTCTCGACCGCCGCGCAGGCGCTCTCGAACTTCACGAGCGTGGCCGCCGGCGGCATGGACATCACCGTCGACGGCACCGTTCACAACCTCACGGCGATTGACCTGAGCGCCGTCACCACGCTCAACGGCGTGGCGGCCGCGGTGCAGACCGCCTTCGCCGGCGCGGCCACTGTTACCTGGAACGCCGCTTACTCGAACTTCCTCGTCAAGAGCACCACCACCGGCGCGGCCTCGGCCGTCTCGTTCGCGACGGCGCCGGCGGGGGGCACGACCGACCTTTCGGCCCTCATGGGCCTCGCCTCCCCCACCTCCGGCGCCTACGCGGTGGCCGGCATCGTGGCCGAGACCATCGAGACCGCTGTCAACCTGCACGCCAGCCAGTCCAATAGCTGGTACGGGCTCCAGATCGCTGCAACGGCCGTCATCGCCGATTCGGACTACGTGCAGGTCGGCACCATCATTGAGGGGCTCTCCCTCTCCCATATCTTCGGAGTCACCACTCAGGAGGCGGCCGCGCTAGACGCGCAGACCACAACGGACCTCGCGTCGCTCCTCCAGACAGCGGCTCTCTCGCGGACGTTCTGCCAGTATTCCAGCACCAACCCGTACGCGTCCGCAGCCATCTTCGGGGTCGCGTTCACGGTGGACTTCGAGGGCATCGACACCACGATTACGCTGATGTTCCAGCAGGAGGCTGGCGTCACCGCCGAGACGCTCACGGAGGCGCAGGCGGCGGCACTCAAGGCGAAGAACTGCAACGTCTTCGTCAACTACCAGAACGGGGCGGCAATCGTGCAGTACGGCACGGTGGCGAACGGCTACTACTTCGACGAGATCCACGGTGCGGACTGGCTCCAGAACGCGCTCCAGACGGACATGTTCAACGCGCTCTACAGCGCGAAGACGAAGGTGCCGCAGACGGATGCGGGTGCGAACGTGCTGGTTGCAGCCGCCACCAAGGATCTCAAGCAGGCGCGCGACAACGGCTTCGTCGCGCCGGGCGTGTGGAACGGTCCTCCGGTGGGCGCGCTTCAGACAGGGCAAACGCTCACCAAGGGCTTCTACCTCTACGCGCCACCGATCTCCTCGCAGACCGCGACGCAGCGCGCGGCGCGCCAGGCGCCGACTCTCCAGGCGGCAATCAAGCTCGCCGGCGCAATCCATATCGCCGGCATCCTCGTCAACGTGAATCGGTAATCGGGAGTCACCGACATGAGCAACGCATATTCCTTCATGGACGTCGTGGCGACCATCGTCGGCCCCACGGGCTCTGTCAACCTCGGCTACGGCGCGGCCGTGGCGGAGGAAGGCATCGAGTTCGCGCAGAAGGAGGAAGTCAACACCATGACCATCGGCGCCGACGGCAAGGGCATGCACAGCCTGCACGCCGACAAGTCCGGAAGCGTTACGGTAAAGGTGCTGAAAACCTCCCCGATCAATGCCCTCCTCATGGCGATGTTCGACGCGCAGCGCTCGGCGGCGTCGCTCTGGGGCCAGAACGTGATCGTGTGCCGGCAGATGGTCGCGGGCGACGTCGTGACAGCGCTCGAGTGCGCATTCAAGAAGCCCCCCGACATCAAGTATGCGCAGCAGGGAGACTTTTTGGAGTGGGGCTGGGACGCCATTGAAATCGACCGCGTGCTCGGCACCTACTGAGGCGCCCCGAGATGACAGAGTTTGAATTAAACGGGCGCCAGTTCCGGGCCGAAAAACTCAACGCGTTCCAACAGCTTCACGTGATGCGGCGCATCACGCCGCTGCTCGTGCCGATGCTCGAGATCATCGCGCTTGCCGGCGACGGGGCTCTGGCGAAGAAGATGCTGGCAAAACCGCAAGTGCTCAGTCCCCTCCTGGAGCAGCTCGCCGGGCTCCCGGATGAGGCTCTGGAATACGTGATGGTCACGTGCCTCGGGGCGCTGAAAGTCCAGACCGCCCCCGGCACGTGGGTGCCGCTGTGGGTGCCGGTGGCCAAGAGGGCAATCGTCGACGACCTCAACGACCTCGGCAAGCTGCTCCCCCTCGTGGCGCGCGTCATTCAGGAGGATCTCGGCGGTTTTTTCGGCGCACTCCCTACGCTACTGCCGAGCCAGATAGGCGGCTCGCCGGCGTAACGTGGCGAACCCTCCCGGACGGCGAGGACTGGCTTATGCAGCCGGTCCTCGAGGGCCTCTGCCGGTACGAGTCGCTCAAGAACGGCGCCGTGGATCTTGAAGACATCGCGCGGATGAACGACGCCCTCGCGGTGCGCGCTGACAACGACGCGATCGCGCGCCGAGTGCTGGAGAATGAAAATGGCTGAGTCCGAGGTAATCCAAGAGTTCCTCGTCGCGCTCGGCTTCAAGATAGACCAGCCGGCGCTTCAGAGCTTCGAGCAGGGCATCCACAAGGCCGGCCGCGCCGCCATCGGCCTTGCGTCCGCCGTGGAGGGCATGGCGCTCACCGTTGGCCTGGGGATTAGCCGGTTCGCCAGCAACCTGGAGCAGCTCTACTTCGCCGCGCAGCGCACCGGATCGAGCGCGGTTTCCCTGCGCGCCTTCCAGCGCACCGCTCAGGACTTCGGTGCCTCCGCCGGCGAGGCGCTCGGATCCGTGGAGAACCTTGCGCAGTCCATGCGCATGAACCCGGGAAACGTGGCGCTCCTCGAGTCGCTCGGGGTGCACCTGCAGCGCACCAAGGACGGCACCTACGACGCGACCGACGCGCTGATGCAGTTCGGCAACGTCATGCGCGAGCGGGGCTACTTCAAGCCCGGCCAGTTCTACATGGCCGAGCAGTACGCTCGGATGTTCGGCATCAACGAGCGCACGCTCCTCGCGCTGCGCAACGGGAACTTTGACGCCGAGTACAACCGCATCCACGGCCGGATGCAGCACCACGGGTTCAACAAGGCGACTGCCGACGCGCATCGCTTCATGAACTCGCTGCGCAACCTGGAGACCGTTCTCCAGGCGTTCGGCGCGCAGGTCGAGGATGCGCTCCAGAAGAAGCTCGGCGTAAACCTCAAGCAGCTGAGTGCATGGATCGAGACTCACGGCCCCACGCTGGCGACTCAGCTGGTGGCGGCTGCGAGTCAGATATACGCCGTGGCGACCATGATCGCCCGAGCGGTCGGGTGGTTGATTCCAAAGTTCGAGTGGGTGGACCGGGCGACCGACGGCTGGGCGGGCAAGCTCGTCGCGCTCTACGCCATATTGCGCCTCATTGGGGGCTTGGAGCTGGCGGGCGGCATCGCTCGTCTAGTCCTGGCCTTTGGGCGCTTGGGCGCGACCCTCATCGGAGTAAGGGCAGCGGCCACCGGCGAAGCCGCGGTCTCCGGAGGGGGCTTACTCGGGGCGCTGGTTCCCGGTGCGATTTTGGGGGTGGGTGCCGGATGGGGCCTGGACAAACTCTTTCCGCACAACCCGCTCGCGGAACTCGGCGGGTTGATCGGCGACAAGCTCTACGATTTTCACGAGACGTTCCATCGCCAAAGTCGCGCCCTGGAATATTTCACCGATCAGGGATGGACCCCGTGGCAGGCCGCGGGGTTGGTCGCCAACCTCGAGCAGGAGAGCGGGCTTAACGCCTGGGCTACGGGAGACAACGGGAGAGCCGAGGGAGTTGCGCAGTGGCACGCCGCGCGCCAGGCCGAGTTTGAGCGGGTAATGGGGCGCCCCTTGAAGGGCTCCTCGTTCATGCAGCAGCTGGAATTCGTGAACTACGAGGCGCGCCACGATCCTGAGTACGGTGGCCGGATGCTCGCCAACGCGCGCACAGCCTCGCAGGCAGCCCGCATCGTGAGCGAATACTTCGAGCGCCCCGCGCACGGACGCCAGCAGGCGCAGATCCGCGCGCACCTGGCCAATACCATCATGCGGGGGCTCGACAGGCAGGTCCCCTATTTGGCGAGCGTGCAGGCGCATTGGCGGGCGCCTGGTGACAGAGGGGGCGGCGCACCGGCGATCAGTCAGCAGACCGATATCCATGTTCACGGCGCGGGTGATCCGAGCCAGGTCGCCCAGGAGGTTGCGGGCCAGCAGAGGCGCGTGAATGCGGAGATGGCGCGCAACTTCGTCACGGGACTGCGCTGATGCTGCCGACCGTCACGATCTCGGGCTCGAACTTTCCGAGCCCCTTCGCCACCGGGACAGGACTGCCCGTGGTGGACCTCGTCCTGCCCGGCAGCGTGAGCTTCTCCAACCCGGTGACGCAGGGGCTCCTGCGGGTGGACACCAGCATCGAGGAGGTGCACGAGAGCGAGCTTGAGCTGACGGAGAATCCCGTCGAGGCCGGCTCCGACATCACCGACCACAGCTTCATGCGCCCGAAACGCGTTCGCCTCCGATGCGGCTGGAGCAATTCGAGCCTCCAGGCCCTCGGGGCGGTCATCTCCGGATTTTTCTCCGGCGGGACGATGGCGAGCGGGGTGAGCTACGTCGATTCGGTCTTCCTTCAGCTCCACCAGATCCAGACCTCGCGCCAACTCATCTCCCTGACGACGGGCCTGGTCAACTACCAGAACATGCTCATCCGCAGCGTGCGCGCCACGCGGGATAAGCGCACCTCGCAGGCGCTCATGGTCGAGGCGGTGTGCCAGGAAGCGATCCTGGTTCACACGGAGGCGTCCGTCGTGCCGGCGCTCGCCAATCAGGCGAATCCGGCGAACACGGCCGCGGTGGCGCGCCTCGGCACGCAGAGTGCGGCGCCGGCGGCCCCGGCGCAGGCCGGGTCCTACCCGCCGGCGAGCTGGGTGCCCGTGGTGATGCCATGAGCATCTACCAGATCCCGCTGACGCCCGGGCAGCCGCAGACCTTCCCGATCTCCCTCGGGGGCACCACCTACACGCTGACGTTCCGCTATCGGAACACCATCGAGGGCGGCTGGATTCTTGACATCGCCGACGCTTCCAACAACCCGCTGGTGAACGGCATCCCGCTCGTCACGGGCGCCAACCTGCTCGAGCAGTACAGCCACCTCGGCTTCCAAGGCGGCCTGTACGTGCAGACCACGACGGACCCGGACGCGGTGCCGACCTTCGACAACCTCGGCGCCGATGCTCAGCTCTATTGGGTGACGCCGTGAGCGGGACGGGCGCCGTGGTGCGCGCGGCGGGCGGCTGGTATTTCATCGAATGCCCCGCCTGCCGACGCGCGCACGGCTGGCCCGGGACATGGTCTTGGAATGGGGACGTGGTAAGTCCGACGCTCGAGCCGGAGCTGAGAGAGCAGGACGCAACCATGGTCTGCAATTCGTTCATCCATGACGGCCTGATCCAGTTTCTCTCGAGCTGCACGCACGCTCTTGCCGGCCGAACCGTGCCCCTTCCGCCGGTATGAGCATTCAGTACCTTCGCAATCTCAGCCTGGTGGTCGCGGACTCTCAGGGCAACGGGATCGACCTTGCAAGCCTGCGCATCCGGTTCCATATCAAGCGCGGAGATACTCAGACGCCAAACTCGTGCGACGCGCGGATCTTCAATCTCTCGCGCTCCACGGCGGCACGCATCGAGAGCGAGTTCACGCAGCTCGTGCTCCAGGCCGGCTACGGCACGGACCTGAACCTCGTTTTCAGAGGCGTCATCACTCAGACGCGCCGCGGCCGAATCGACCAGCGTGACAGCTACCTGGACATTACGGCGGCTGACGGGGACGAGGCGTACAACTACTCCGCCATGGCCCTGTCCATGGCTCGAGGCACGAGCCCCGAGAACGACGTCCAGGCGTTCGTCGCTTCGATGGCGAAGCCGGCAATGGGCAAGCTCCAGGTGCTCCAACAGCCGATCACCCAAGGCTACACAGCTCCTCTCTCTGCGAATGGGCGCGTGCGAGGGCGCGTGTACTTCGGACGCACGCGTGACTGTCTACGCACATTTGCGCGCACGCACACCCTGAAGTGGTCGATCCAGGATGGCAAGCTCGTTCTCATCAAGACGGGCTACTACGTCCCGGGTGAAGCGGTCCTCATCACGCCAAGCACCGGCCTGATCGGAGTGCCGGAGCAGACCGAGCGCGGCATCGAGATGCGGGTGCTTCTGAACCCCAACATCAAGATCGGACAGCTCGTGAAGCTCGACAGCACCAACATCAATCAGTACCGATACGGCCTCAATAGCCAGATGCAGGCTCAGAACCTCGCGCTCGCGCAGAAGTTCATCAAACTCAGCAGCGACGGCCTCTACTACGTGCTGCGCGCCGACCACGTCGGCGATACGCGCGGGAACGAGTGGTACACGGACCTCACCACGCTCTCGGTCGACGCGGCCATCCCGAACACCGCCCTTCCTGGGGCGGCGATTGGGCCGACGCCCGTCACCCGGTATTGATCCGTGGATCCGCTGCAGCGCGTCTACGACCCGGAGGAGACCCTGCGGGTCGCAATCGAGTCGATGCTCGCCGGGGTGTGGACGGCGCTCCCGTGCATCGTGCAGTCCTTCAATGCGGTGGAGTGGACCATATCTGCTCAGCCGACTATCACTGCGCGGCTGCCCCTCCCGGACGGCACGTGGCAGATGGTCAAGCTGCCGCTCCTCACGGACGTCCCGGTGGTGTGGCTGGGAGGGGGGGGCGTCACCGGAATTTACCCAATCAGCCCGAATGACGAGGCGCTGGTGGTGTTTTCCGCCAGGTGCATCGACGCGTGGTGGGCTGCCGGCGGAGTGCAGGACCCTCCCGATCTGCGCGAGCACGACCTCTCGGACGGGTTTGCTTTCGTGGGCGTGCGCTCGCGCCCTCGAGTCTTTGAGCCGCCCGCTGGTGTGGCGGGGCTCGTGACGGATGACGGACAGACCTTCATCACCCTCAACCCGACCACCAAAGCAGTCGCCGCGCAGGCGAGCGGCGGAATCAATCTCAACGGCGTCCTGATCGACTCAGGAGGCAACATCACTGGCGCGAAGAACATCACGGCGAGCGGCACGGTGGCAGGGCAGACGGACGTCGTTGCCGGCACGGCCGGCAGCGCCGTGAGCGTCTCGGGTCACCAGCATACGAGCGCCGCATCCGGGTCGCCCACCAGCGCCCCCATCCCAGGAACGTGACCCATGCGCTACCGACCGCTCGACGCAAACGGTGATTACACCGTGGGGAAACCGTTCCTGGTGGACTCGCCGGAGACGGTGCAGCAGGCCATTCAGACGCGCCTGAATCTCTGGCAGGGCCAGTGGTTCGTCGACATCACGGACGGAACGCCGTACCTCACCGGGGTGCTCGGTACTCGATACGGGAAGAATCCGGACGCGGCGATCCAGCAGCGCATCCTCGGCACGCCCGGCGTGCTCGGCATCGTTTCGTACGCCAGCACCTATGACCCGACCGAGCGCACCTTCACGGTCGTTTGCTCAGTGCAGACACAGTACAGCGTGACGCCGATCCCGGGCACTTACACGATCTCTCAGCCGGTTGCATAAATGACCTCACCAGTCGCACCGACCATCGACGCGAACGGCATCAGCGCGCCGGACGTCCCCACGATCCTGGCCTATCTGACTCAGCAGTACCAGGCGATCTTCGGGGCGGATGTCTACCTGGGTAACGACTCGCAGGACGGTCAGTTTCTAGGCGTGATCTCTCAGGCGATTGGGGACTGCAATGCAGCCGCGATTGCCGCCTATAACGCGTTCAGCCCGGCGACCGCGCAGGGCAACGGCCTCTCGTCGGTCGTCAAGATCAACGGGCTGCGGCGCCTCGTCGCCGGCTACTCTACGGTTCCCGTGACATGTGTCGGCACGGCCAACACGCCCATCGAGAACGGGCAGGTCCTCGATGACGCGAACAACTTGTGGAGCCTGCCTTCCTCGGTGGAGATCCCGAGCAGCGGCTCAATCACGGTGACGGCGACCTGCGCCACCCTCGGGGCCGTGACGGTCTCGGAAGGCCCCGCAACCATCGCCACGCCGACCTATGGTTGGCAGACGGCCGCCTTCGGCGCGCAGCTCACGACCGGCGCGGCGATCGAGCCAGATCCGGCACTGCGAGTGCGCCAGAGCCAGTCCACGGCGCTCCCGTCGCAAACGATCTTCGAGGGCATCGTTGCCGCCATTCAGGACGTCTCGGCCGTCACGCGCATCGCGCCCTACGAGAACAACACAGGCGCGGCCGACGCGAACGGCATCCCGGCAAATACGCTATGTTTCGTGGTGGAAGGCGGTCAGGCAAGCGCGATCCAACAGGCGATCGCCTCGAAGATCCCGCCTGGCATCGGCACCTTCGGGACGCAGACGACGAGCATCGTGGACTCCTACGGGTCTGTGCGTGCTATCAGCTTCGATTCCCCCACGGACGCCACAATCGGAGTTGCCCTATCCATCAACCCTGGGCAAGGGTGGGCGGCGAGCACTGAGGCGATCATTCAAGACGCCATAGCCAGCTACATCAGCGCGCTTCCCATCGGAAAGAACGTCAGCTACTTCGACCTGGTGGCGCCCGCGCTCCTGCCCGGCACCCCCTACAACGGCACTTTCACCGTCACCGCTCTCTCGTTGACGAAGAACGGCGGTGCCGCGCAGACATCGGATGTCGTGCTCGCCTACAACGAAGCCCCGATCTGCGCGCCATCGGATGTGACGCTGACCGTCGCCTGATGCCATGACAGACTACCGTACCCTCATCACGCCGGAGCACCAGAAGCCGAATTTTCTGGCCGTCGTGGACCTGGTGGCGAACGGCATCGGCTCGATCACCAGCCTCGTGCAGTCCATCCCGGGAGAGTTCGACCTGGACAACGCCGAGGGCGTTCAGCTCGACATTCTCGGGCAGTGGATCGGCCAGTCCCGTGTGGTGCCGAACGTGCTGACGCTCTCATACTTCGGCTTCTCCGAGTTGGGTGGCGGCGCGGACGGCGACCAGCAGCCATTCGGCGAACTCACGAACGCTTCAATCGGAGCGGCGTTCTACAACCTCGGCGATCCGATCGGCACCACCACCAGCCTGAATGACGCGCAGTACCGCACGATCCTCGCGGCGGCGATCATCCGAAATCAGTACGACGGCTCGCTCCCGCAGCTCGAGCAGGCCCTCGAGGATATCTTCGGGTGCTCCTGCGCCGTGCTGGACCCTGGGTTGCGCAGCATCGTGACGCTCGTCTCGCAAGCGCAAAGCCAGGTCGTGCAGGCGCTTGTCTCGAACTATGACATCCTGCCCCGGCCGGCCGGCGTCAAGAGCACGATTCTGTTTCCGGTCTCGCCGCTCAACTGGACGGTGGCAGGCTCGGCCACGGCGAGCGGCACCACTGCGCAGAAGGCGAGCGGAGTGACCGGATGGGATAGCTCGGCCTCGCTCGCCGGCGGCGGACCCGTATACCTCGGCTGGAGCGTCCCGAGCGCGGCGAACGCCCTCATGGGCGGCATCGCTTCGAGCCCGGCCACGTCCCCGAGCTACACGACGCTCAACTTTGCGATTGACTGCGCCAGCGACGGCACCGTGCAAATCTACGAGAGCGGCGCGTCGGTCGGCAGCTTCGGCGCCTACGCTGCGGGCGACACGTTCGGCGTCTACTACGACGGGGTGAACGTGGTTTACCTGCACAACAATCAGATCATCCGCACGACCACGGCGACGGGCTCTTTCTCACCGATGTTCGCCTTCGACACCGTGGGTGCAGAGGTTACCAACGTCTCCGTCTTTACGTCGTAGCCATCCGGCTCGATCCTTCGAGGTTCCCTCATGAGCGTAACTACCTACACGAAGCCGGCAGTCCGGCACGCGTGGGCCGAGACCGCGACCGCCTCCGATCTTGTGGATCCGGGCGATGGCTATGCCGAGGCCGGGTGGCCGCAGTCCACAACTCCTCCTCCTCGCCAGTATTTCAACTGGGTGCTCAATTACAACATGGAGGGTATTCGGTACCTGTGCCAGAACGGCGTGCCGTCCTGGGACCCGGCCGAAGAATACCCGGTGTACGCGCAAGCGCGCGGATCGGACGGAAACCTCTACCAGTCTCTTGTCGGCTCCAACGTCGGTAACGACCCGACGAGCACCACCGGGAGCTGGGGGCCAGTCACCGCGGCGAGCCCCCCCTCCGGAGACAGCAGCACGGCCGTCGCTACAACCGCGTGGGTTGCTTCCGGGTTCCTCAAGGTCGGCTCGACCTTCGCCGCGATTGGGGGCTCGATTGCCAACGCGCAGGTGCCTCAAGGCGCTGTCACGCAGTACGAGGGCGCGCTTTCGATTGCGTTCGGGCAGCTCACGGGGACAGCCGGAAATGCTCAGATCCCCGAGGGAGCAGTCACACAGTACCAAGGCGTGCTCGCCATCGGGTGGGGGCAGCTTACTGGAACCAAGAACGCGGACCAGCTCCAGGGCTACGTCACCTCGACGGCCGGGACGGCCAGCACCGTCGCCCTGCGCGACACGAGCGGCGGCCTCACGGCTGCCACCTTCAACGTGTCGTCGGACCTCACTTTCAAGACCGATGTT
>JAEHJW020006211.1_pt1 | contig 29617 bp, 47 predicted proteins | sample 9271431 | NCBI WGS metagenome assembly JAEHJW02 | reverse complement strand
CTCTTTCACACGTTTTTTCCGTCGATGACTTCCTTTTTTAGATCGGGCCACTTGTCTTTGTTTACGACGTAACTTCTTTTCGGCCTTTACAAAGAATCTAGGATTCTCCACAAATTCTCCATCAGAAGTTATTACAAACGATTCAATACCCATGTCAATTCCTATTACATTACCCGTTTTAGCAAAAAGACGTGTTTCAACCTCTACTACAAATTGCGCATACCACCCACTTGCTTTCCGTACAATTCTCAGTTGTTTAGGTTTAGTAGGTAGAGGACGATGGAGTACTATTGGAATCTTTCCTATACGTAACAGGATAAGGGATCGCCCCTCTACTTTAAACCCAGAAGTATCCGGAAACGTAAAACTATCATACCGTTTATAAGATTTAAATCGGGGGAACCCTGGTTTAATTCCTTGTTTTACTCTACGAAAAAATCCTTGATAGGCTTTATCCACTCGAAATACAACATCTTGTAAGACATGGGAAGGAACCACTTTAAACCGTTCATCTACCTCTTTCATCTCAGTTAACTCATTAATTTGATCATATCGACTCAACGTTTTATGTTGTAAACGATACGCTTCTCGCCGTTCTTCCAAACATGCATTATACAATTCACAACACAACGACAATATTTTTAACATTGTTTGTTCGTGTACCTTATTAGGGTAGATTCGATAACTGTATGTTTTAAACATGTGTACCCTCCCCACTTCCATCCACAGTACTTCCCTCCTTTATTCTACACCATTATTGCCCAAATATACCTCTACCAACGCCTCAAAATCAGCTTTACAGTCTCTTTTACAATTTATTTTATCCCCCCTCAAATGCATACAAGGAGTTCCAAAAATACTAGCAAGCCCCTTATGATAGTAGCGTTTACATATGTACAAAGGCTCGTTCTCTTTACAGTCATCAATTACACCTAGCCAAAATTCTTTTTCGTTCCTATCGCTAATCATTCTCATTCCCCCACACATATTTGTAAAGATCCTCAAAACTCATTCTGCATGCTTTTTCATTCTTACATTCCAAGCATCCCTTCAAGAGCTTTGCGTCTACTGACGACATGTCACACCTGTACAAGTGTCCTCCTGATAATAGCCTCTCTAGGTAAAATATCCACCACTCATACTTGTATGTATCTTCACTCCTATTTATTTTCATCTTAGTGTTCATCCTGTATATACTTCTTGTAGACCTCATCAAATTTAGCAAGGCATTTATCACATCCCCCTCCTTTTTTACAGGGTTGATAGTACATAGCCCCCTTAACTCTAGAATTATCACCTTTCTCACACACATACACAGAGTATCCATCCACCAGTAATTTTATTATACTGAGCCATGTCCTGCTGTTAATATCTATCTTAATCCTGTTCACTATTTATCCCCCTCTGCTTCTCCTCTATCCCCGCTAAAATTATCTTAACACTTTCTTGGTAGTTAGACATTGTTACCCACACAGTATCACTTAACCCGCAGTTTCCCTCTCCACCATACATACAATCGAATCCATACTCCACATCATGTTTTTTACAATACAGCACTGCCCAACTTGCATCTTTATTTAGCACCACATTAATTATTTTTAACCATACTGCTCTCTCAGCATTATCCCTAATACTCATGCCTCTTCCTCTAACCCGTTCACTAGCCTTGTTATTACACCTTTGTAACTATACTTGTTTAAACCAATTGGACTACAAAGCTTACCATCAAACCTTTCCCCATACGTAATTCCACACCCACACATCCCATTAGCGATCCAATTGATATGTGTCTCACAAAAAAACTCGTCTGATGCTGGCGATCCCATTTCCTCCCATTTCGTCTGACCATGCAACACGCAGTACCACAAGCTCATGATTAATTCATTAGTCCTAATACAACTATAGTTGTCCCATGAACTTACTCCTCCATACCACACGTCTTCCACCTCGCACCCCCCTATAATAGGACAGCTAGTTTTTATTACCAGCTGTCCTAATTTAACTTAATCTTCAGCACGAATTGTATCTACAACCAGCTCAAACATATCCTCATTACCAGACCAGTTATCATCTTCATCAGCATTCAACGTATACATAGCATTTGTTGCCTTAAACACAATAGGATCACCAGCATCTAGCAATATAAACATCCCTTCATACGGTCCATATCCATCTACCCTCTCAGTCTCTACATTATCCTTAATTGCCCTCATTACAAAATCCCAATCGTCTTCCTCCACGTGCATCACTCTCATCTTACTCATCCCCCTCTTCAGCATCTACTCGTGTACAATCCTCCCAATCTACTTCACAGCATTCTGAAACATAGTGAATATTTACATCAATCCCCTTAGCACCCCAGTACTCATACGATCCAATACCAAAATCAACTTCTACTATTGCGGCTAACTTCCCACATTCACCGCAAATCATTTCAGAAGGAACATCCTCATCGTACATATCTAATTCCTCCCCTCCTACTCATATTATACCCCACCCTCCTCGTATTACACCAGTTTATTACCCTGTCAGATTACACAAATCAGAATACCTGTACTTCGGCTTATAATTTTCTGTGCTACATCCCTTTCTTATATTACAGAAGTAGCAAGCTGCTACCAAATTATCAGCACCCTTCCCACCTAAAGCCTTTGGAATAATGTGATCACTAGTAGGCCTGTAATTTAATTCCCAATCCATCTCGTTAATCCCATGCATAGCTGCTTCTTTTGCAGTGTAGTACAAAGGAACGTCACAATATGCACACCTGCTATATGCTTTATATGCAACTTGTGCTCGCTTAAAATATTTTTCAAACCGCGTATCTAACCCTTGATTTACGTTTGACTCCAAAATTCCTTGCATTTTACTACTTAGACTAGCTATCTTAATATCTAATTCAGTGTATCCATACAAACTTGCTGCCATAATGATGTAGTAGTTCTTCCCTACTAAATACAAGTTTTTTTCTATCTTTGTTGCCAACAAATCCTCTGAACTACTTCTAGTTTCATCTGCCCAACACCCTGTACGTATATCACTCAATTTCTTCATGATGTCTATAGCAGAACTATTCTTACGAGGATCATACTGCGGAGTTAGAAACATTATATCTGAAAATTTTACACGTTCAATCACCAGTCTCCCTCCTAGTCATCATCCTCCGAATCCAGCTTCCACGACTTGTGATGGTAATGATGTACACCAACTTCTACTCCTAGCAAAATTCCACCTACAAACAGCACTACTGCTCCCAATACTCCTAACACCATCCTTAACACTGTATCAGGCTGTACAGATACACTTCCCAACAATCCCAAACTACCTAAAATAGTTAGAATAACCCACGTCTCATTTAACTTATGCTCAAGCTCTCTATTATTTCTCATAATTTTTTCCTCATCTCAGGTAATTTCTCGCCTAAAAATCTGCGTCATATCATCAAGCTTTATAGCACCCTTATCTACCTCACTCGCATCATGTAGCAACACCATCAAAAACACAAAAACCAGTAATCCAGAAAGCCCTATCGCTGCTCCTGCTATTACTCTTGTCACAATTCTCAGCAATCCTGCATGTTCAAAATTACTTAGCCACACCAACACTGCCCCAAACGTTATCCCTATTTCACCAAATATCAATGCTGGATGTTGATCAAAAAATCCTCTTCCTGTAGGATCGTACCACAACCCCTTCTCTTCGTCTAGCATTAACCCCACTACTCTTATTAGTTCCTCATCAATGTACGGAGTACTCTTCCACTCCTTATTTTCTTCTCTTGGTACGCTCCACTTTACGTCATGCGATACTGAATCCATATGACCCTCTAAAAGAAGTCCATGCACATACCTCTTTGGCCCTCTAAGCTTCATGTCATTACCCCTGTACCTAGACAGCTCTCTATGTTTCTCTCCATGTAAGTACACCACTAACTGTGCTTCCCTGCCTTTGTACAAAATAGCTATTTGATCCATTACAGGTAATAGCATATCTTGAAACTTCCCTAACTCACTCATCCACATAGCTCTAATTTCCTTACTACGACAGAACTTCTTATCTAGTTTAAGCAATCTTTTCTGCTCTCTATTTTCCTCAACCTTCTTTAACCACTCCTCATCTTTAATCATTTGTCTATTTTCAGCCTCTACTTTTTTGGTTGCCAATTCTTCCCATACTGCATTTCTCATCATTCTCCCTCCTGTCAACTCTCATCCTCATCATCAAAACATCCGCCCTCATTAAACCACATAGAATACGTCATATTGTCTTTCGTACAATGCCAGCTGAACTCTACCTCTGAGTCACAATACCAAGCTTCTATCCAAGAATCCTCTTCATAGCAATCGAATTTCAGCACACTCTGTTTAATCTCATCTATACTCAAGTTAATCTTCTCAACATTACTGCAATTCTTACAAGTGAATTTAACTTCCATCTTATTTATCCCCCTCTCTTACTGCATCTTTCAACGCCTCTAAACACGCATTTACTTTGGATTCTGCCGCATTAAACTGATATATCGCTATGTCTATATGCGCTACATCTGCCCACTTTAGTTGAACCTCTGCTAAATGAAACTCCTCTACTGCTGCAAAATATTCTTCCCTCAAAATGTCTAACTCCACAGCATCTACATTTGACATTTTCTACTCCCCCTCACCTATAATCATACTTCACATACCACGACATTTCAACTGTTTATTTACCAGAATCACTTAAGGGTAAATTCCAAAATCCTTTTCTATACATTAAAGCAATTATGCCATAATTAGCAATATCCATCCAACTATCGTCCATACTTTCAAAGTTAGGAGCATCTTCAGACTTCATTAAATGCTTAAGTCTCTCTACCTTGTCACTTGTACGAACCAGTACGCCAAGTTCCCCAAACGAGTTAATGTTCCCAGGGCCATAGTCCTTATGTTTACTGATCATCAGATTTTTTAATTCACTTATACATTCTTCTAGCCCCTCTTCAAACGTAGATATATTATTATTTTCCATATTCTTTACCTACCTTTATGTTTAATTTTATTTCTTCATCATTTACGATTTCTAAGAAATTATTTAGATCTGAATCCATTACACCCACTATTGAATTGATACATCCACTACAAGGTTTAAGCATCCAAAAAACTATTCTGTTATCTAGATGTACAGACCCATATTTAGCCTTTGTGTGTACTATAGGTTGACTCCCACATACTGCACATACTAATGAACCATCTTTTACCACCCCAAAATACTTCTCTGCTTTAGGGGGCACTATCTTTTTCCTTCTTACCATATTATGCCTTCCCACTCAATAATGCCATTATCCACCTACCACATATAGCTGATAGTACTGTGTCTCCACTACCATTTATAGCATCTTCAATGCTCATCCAAGTACAATACGCTCCTGATTCCCCACTTGTACCATCCCCCAACCCTAGCCCACTCTCTGTACCTTCTAACATTACCACGTACATCCAGTATTTTGTATCACTCATTTTAAACCCCCATACCGGTGCCCCTAGTAACTGAAAATCTTTAGGAGACTTCTTAATTCCTGCTTCCTCCCTCAGCTCTCTCATAGCAGCTTTTCTTGGGCTTTCCCCCTCCTCTACTCCACCTGTCAGTGAAGCCATACTTAACTCCAACGATCCTTTTGCCGGATTCATTTCGTATCTTACAAGTACCCTATATCTATCGTTCTTATCTACTCCAAGGACCGCTACTGCCTTAGTACCTCGTATTTCATGTGCATACTCAAACCCATGATGCTTCACTATCTCTAGCCATTCACCTTTTCCGATTATCTGCATTTTTATCACCCTTCCAATACGTATAACTGCCTAATGTTCCCTTTCTCAACGCTATAGAAAACCTTCTCAGCTGCTTAATATCATCCTCTAAAAAGTACCAACTACCTTCTTTACCGAACTTGTACATCGTAGGGAGACGCACAACTATGCTATTCGCCTCCCCAGGGAATCTAGTTGCCCATCTATACCACAATCTTATTGTCTGAGGTGTACGGCCTAACCTCTTAGCTACTATCCTTAAAGGAATAAATTTCTTTGTTACTCCATAAGCAATCTCTTGATTAATTGTTTTCGTGTGATAGGATCTTTCAGTTTTCCGTCTACGAGAGCTTCTGACCATATACCTTTTTCCTCCACTACCTCTTCAACTCTTTCATCAATCGTATACTTAGTTACCAAATGATGAACTTCTAAAGCATTTTCACTACCTATACGGTGTGCCCTATCCTCAGCTTGCTCTCTATCTGTCTGTGTCCATGGGCTATCAAAGAATATAACGTGAGATGCTTTAGTTAAATTAACTCCTGTTCCTAAAGCTTTCACTGTTCCTACTATCACCTTGCTATCATCATCCGTCTGAAACTTATTCACTAGCTGCTGTCTCTCATAACTATCTATCTCACCCCATATTAGCAATGGATCATGCTTAGACAACTTCTTTCCTATAATCTTCACAGCCTCTGCCCAATTAGAAAATACAATAACCTTCTCATCACCATCCACTATATCGTCTACCAGCTCTACTAACCTATTTATCTTAGCACTTTCTACAACTGTCTTAGACAACAGCTCAGGTGTACCTGTTACCTGCCTCAATCTAATTAGCTTTGATAATGGGTTAGGACTTAATTCTATTTCATCTATATGTGCCTCAATATCCGCCCTTACTTCTCTATACAGCATTCGTTGTCCTTCCAACATCTCTACATAATCGTACTTACTGATCTTTGGAGGCAAGTCTAATACCTCTTCACGATTACGACGAAGCATAATTGGACGCACTTTTTCCTCTAACTCATCTACGTGTCTATATGAAACTATTTGTTTACCTAAGTACCCTCCCATAACCCCGTAATACCCTCTGAATGACCACCAGCTACCTGATTCTACTCCTAACCACTTCATAGGTGTATAAAGGTCGAGAGGATGGTTTACTAACGGAGTGCCGGTAAGCCCCATCTTGTACGTTGAGTTAAGCTTCAATAATCCCTTAGTCTGACTAGCTAATGGATTCGCACATCGGTGTATTTCGTCTACAATTATAAGACCTAAATCTCCTCTTCGTATCTGATGCTGTAATTCAGCAACAACTTCTGAACTTCTTAAAGCCTCTATATTAAGAACCCAAAAGAACTCTTTAATGCCTGACCTCAAATCTTCTGCTCGTTCCTTGTTCCCTAAGTCTCTATATGACCCATCTTTCTTCTTACGACTTCCTAATAGCTTTACTGTAGCTTTAGTGTGTGTCCCTATCTCCATCAACCAGTTGTACTTCAACGAGTTTACTCCACACACTATCAATGCGTGCTTAATTAACTTCCGCCTTTTCAGCTCAATCGCTAACATCATAGCTGATAGCGACTTTCCCATCCCCATCTTATCTCCTAACAGCCACTGAGGATGTCTTAATCCAAATAATACTGCATCTTTTTGGTGCGGAAACAACGCTGTTTTAACCGCTGAGAAATTAACACTATCCATAGGCTCAAAATCCATCTCTGTGTACTCTCCAATAACATTAGGAATCGTTACTGGATTAAGCATAGACTCTACAAATTTTCTAAACCTATTTGGGCCTGCTATCTCCCAAGATTCGTTTGGATACCACTTTATTACTCGGCCTATTTCGTCAGCAGGAACTTCCCACTGCTTGTTAGCTGATATCCACCTCCGATACTTAAACTGCTTTACACCATTTACCATAGCCTCGTTATATGGAGCCCTTACCAAAATTCTAGGCTCAGGTCCGTCCACGTATTGAATACTTCCCACGATTATATCCCCCTCAAGTAAACTTTCTTTGATTAAACTTACCTATTTTACGCCTACTTTGCTTAACCCGCCTATCCCACACCTGAGGATCTCCTGTAACTAACTCTAATTCACACAATTTCTTCATCTTTTCTACAACATGGAACGCCCACTGTAACGATACTCCAAATTCGTTAGCTATCTCTAAATAACTCTTCCCTGCTGCCCGTTTCTTCACCATAGTAGCTATTTTTGCTGGCGCCAACTTAATCGTCCTACTCCGAATAATATAATCGTACTCGTTAGCTACAGCACCACTCTCTATCAAAAAGGTGTTCCATGAACCAAACACTCGCAATATAGGGCTTATACTAGGGGTATAGTGTGAAGTCTTCCACTCTTTAGCTGATATTATCGTTCCTAATTCTTTAATTTTCTCTACTGCTTTCTCTCTTATAATCTCATCCTTATGATCTTTATATCCTGCTTCTTTCCACGCCTCCTCCCAGCTACCAAATACGTTTTTAACCGTACTAGAGGATGGCTCTTTATTTAATTCATCCCACCTTCTCAAAGTTATTTTTCCGTACTCTTCCCCAACTTCACGAAGCTTTTCTAACACCACTTCTCGTGTCCACTTAACCCCATTCTTTTCCATTATAACTGCTGACCTCTTTAATGCCTTATCTGGCACTGCTACTCCTGCTTCTTTCCAAGCATTTACCCAACTTCCAAAATGTGTAACATACCATGCAACCGAAGGACTATAGCCTTTTCTAGCCCATGTGCTTACTCCCATATACTTCAAATGACTAAGTTTACGAATAGCCTCATCTTCTGCTAATTGCTCTTCGTTCAGTGTATATCCACCAGTACTCATTAAATTTCCCCCTTACAAGTTTCTTTTTATACCATCCTCACCCATTCTAGATGCTTCTGCAAACACTCCTACAAACACTAACACATATACTAGTATAGTAGACACTAGCCTCACAATACGCCATGCTATTCTTAATAACATCACAAATATAGCCCATAATATCTTTATTACTCCAACTACTATAGCAAGTAATATACTAAAAAACTCTTTCCAGCTAAATGCCCCATTTGCAGATCCAACCTTGGATATGCCATCTTTAGACCACTCATAATACTCGTACTTCCTCTTATCTCTTCCCATTACTACTCCCCTCCTCATAACATATTATACCACAAACCACCAAAAATTATACCTATTACATTAAAGATTTCATTAGCACATACCCACAAAATATCCCTACTATTCCAACTACCCCTGCTACACTTCCAGGTGCTGGTACTGGTAACTTAAACACGCCAAATATTGCGCCTAAAATAGCTCCTGTACCAAACGCATATACTATCTCCAATTATTCCCACCCCACAAATGTAGCAGAGAAAACTCTGCACGTATCATCTGAGTTTTCTCTGCTACAGATTTTTTATCTTACTTTACGTACAATGCTCCACTCTCTGTAACTTTAATGTACTTATTAAACGTTTCCTCACTAAATTCTCCACGATATACTAAGTCATCTAACACCTCTGTGTTAATCTTCTTAGTAACTACCGTAGACACAGCTTCTTCAAGACCTGACTTCTCCAACTCCTCAATAAGCCCACGTTCATCTACCTCTGTTTTTTCAGTTTTCCTGAACTCTAGTTTACCATTACTGACCTTATAGACTCCATACCGCTTACCTAGCAGTTTCTTAATCTTTAGATTCATAGCCTTATGATCACTACCAATAGCCTTATACTCTGCATCCACTGTCAGATAATCAGATATAAGATCCTCTACTGCACTATCTAACTCTATAATTTCTTCTGCCACTGAATATACCCCCTACAAGTTATGTCAAACGTTCCTATTAATCGATACTAACTCTCCACGATTGTTAACAGTAACACTCTTCAACATGCTCATAGGCTTTAATGCATCACTCAACGACTCAGAAGATGTTTTAAGTACCGCCCTCAAATGAGCGTTCTCTGTACGAAGCTCTTCATTCTCTTCCCTCATCAGAGTGTACTTATGAACAATCTCATTAAGCTGGCTAATGAAATCATCTACAGCGGTTAATGCAACCTCTTCTTTAACATCTACCTGCTTAACCACACTAACTTGTTCTTTTACTCTCTTTCCAGATTTTACTGACTTGTTTGCTCTAACAGCTGACCCCACCATCATCCTAGGCAATTCTTCTTTATGAACTCCCCAATCCTCACAAGACTTGTATAAATGGTGCTTTAGACGCACATACCCAATTGGAATACTACGAGCTACCTTCCAATCCTTACAAAGTCCTGCTAATGAATGATTTTTACCAGAAGATACTGCATCAATTACCCATACTTTATCCTCTTCCGAAGGTTTCCACTTACCCATGTTAGTCAACCTCTCCTTCCAGCTCTAACAGCTGATTTTCAATTTCCCTATATACAGTACCCCATGCCTTCTTTTTAACTTCCTCACTATCATCACCCTCAGACAGCTCTATCTCTACTGCACAGTCTATACGATTCCACACTCCCCTTGATTCTACTGTTACTCCGTGACTTGCTCTAAATGACTTCATCCACGCCATCTATAACATCTCCCCCTCTTTATTCAACCTACTTCTTAATTATACCACAATAACACCAGAAATCAACTTCAACAAAAAAAATATTGAGAGCATCATTAGATGCTCTCAATCTCTTACATGCTCATGCTATACAATAATACATCAGCTACCATTTTAAGGTCATCCGTCAACTCATTCGCTAAAAGCGGGCCTAACGTATTTACTACTTTATCCTTACGAGCTTTTAACCAACCATCCAAATAATCTTGTACAGTTACCATATTAGAAGTATCTTCACCAATACTATCTGATTCTATCAGCATACCTTCTGATTCTTCCTTAAACGCAGGAATTACGGGTTCTACTACATCACTAACTTCTTTACTGCTTTTACTTGGAATAATTTCTACAATAGTTGGCAACTTACCGTTATTCCTTACAGCAGCTTTCGCCCTCTCCACTGTACGCTTAGATACGTTGTACTTTACTGCCAACTGCGATGTAGTGTTGCCTAGCAATTCCTCACGAGTAATTTCCATTCCCATATACTTTTCACGCTCCTCTAATGTTAACTGCCTTACTGTTACTTCTCCACTTTTTGCATAATCTGCATCTTTAAATACTTCGTAAGGAAACCTTACTCCTCCTCTATACATATTTCCACAACCTTTACCTTACCGTATTAGAGCCACTAAACATGGTTTACCATACTCGTCCACAATGATAGCACCCTCTTCATCCCTAAGCAACATTACTGAAAGTCCTTGATATTTAAACTTCCAATCTACGTTTTCTAAAGACCACATGTACAACCCTAGATCAGATTCTCCAAAACCATCTTCTAGCTGGTTACCTTTAAGATCCATATACGCCTGTACTAACAAACTTTCCAATGACTCCAATCAGCACTCCCCCTAAAGAAGTATACATGCTGTTAGGATTTAGATACTCTTTACTACATTATCTATTATACCAAAAATCCCTAACTTTTCCAACCACATTTTAATTGTCTTTTCTTACCTTTTCCACTAATATTTCATGCCTCTTTCGCCTCTCCATTTGGTGTATGCTTAAATAAGGATACTCCAACTCACTTACTTTAACATGCATAATACGTATGTATGGATCGTTTTCCTTCAAAAACTTCCAGCCTATGTCATCCCATTCATTCACATATTCTTTATGTACACGTTTCTTACGCATGCTTATATAAGTCACCACCCACTAATGCCGCCTGCAATCGTTTAAGTCCACCATTTATACTATCTATAATAGAGACTTCATCTCTTTCCATAATCAACACAACGTCACTAAGCTTCTCACCCTCTATATAAATTAACTGTATGCACTCTCTCTGCAAATTAGTTAATCCTGTATAATTCAACGCTTCCATTAAGTCACAGTACACAACTAAAGCTGTTGCATCTCCCATGTAAGACAGCTGCTTTAACTCATCTAACCTTCCATATAACCGCTTTAAAACTCTTAAGTCATTATAATTTACATACTCCATTAACGGAGTGTTAAACGGATCACGAACATGCTTTGCACTCATATGACTTCTCCTCAACTTCTCTTTATAATCATTTTTATTTTTATTAAAGGAGCATTAACACCTTTCATCAGTGTTAATGCTCCACAGTACTCAGGAACGACTTAGTAAACTCCCTGCGTAACCCAACACCGACTTTGCACAAATAGGACAATACCCTTGATCCAACAACGCTTTAGTAGCCGCATCCAGTTTCTTCTGCTGTTCTTCATCAGGTGTCTGTGAAGTTGTTGCTACCCTAACTAAATGCCTTGTGTCTAGAAAAATCCTCTTACGTATACCCTCTTCAAGTAATGGATGAGAATCCCACCTAACTTCTCCACCACGCCTAATTATTCCACCTACTCTTACCATTATCTCTTCTCTAAAAGATCTTGCCGCACTCTCAGAAACGCCTACTTGCTCTTCTATCTGGCGTAGGAACGCTACATCAGGATCTCTATCCTCACCTGTGATTGGATCTCTAAGTTTATCTTTTGAAATTGATGCTTCTGCTTCGTCCAAGTACCTTTGAAATAACGATTGAGCTGCTTCAGGAAACCCTTTAACAAATGCCTCCATCACCACTTCTTTTACATCGTTATCGTACTCTTTACGTACACCATCCATAATATCTAACAGTTCTTTCTTTTGTTCAGGTTTTACAAAATTCAAAAACTTATCAAATTCAATAAAGTACTTGTACGACCTCAATACGTCCAACGGATTTATACACTTCCCACCAGAGATCCCTGACGCATGTGTCATCACATTCATTGTATCTCTTGGGCTCAATCCTGATAAACCTTCATCAAAGTGCTCCATTTTCAACTTTGCTACATCGTAATCTGAAAAATCTTTAATCCTGTCTCCCATGTACAATTTAAGCTTATCCATCTTCCTTAGACTCTTATCTACTGGATCCATAATTCTTGACAATACGGAATACATAGCCGCTACTTCTAACGTATGTGGAGCTATATGCGTACCTGACATATCTCCATAAGATAGCATTTCTTTATAAATCTTTTCTTCTTCCCTCACATCTAATGCATACGGCATCTTAACTAAGTAGACCCGATTCCTTATAGCGGCATTTTCTGGATTAGATAAAAATTGTTCATATTCTGCTAGGTTTGAATGCCCTATAATAGCTTCATCTGCATATATCATTGCGTATCGTCCTGTTTTAATCTGCTGTTCTTGTGCTAACGATAGCAATAATGATAAATAATCCTTAGGTACTTTAAGAATTTCTTGAAGCTCAATCAACCCTCTATTAGAAATATTGAACTCTCCATCAAACCTAAATGCTCTTGGATCAGATTCCGACCCATATTTACTAATTTTTGAGATGTCAAAAGATCCTGTCAACATTGTCGTATCTAAACTCTTTTCATCCCCAGGAGCAAATGTACCGATTCCCACTCTTCCAGATTCAGATAATACAACTCGTTCTACCTTAAAAGTGCTTAAATCTCCATGCCTCTCATCATAGTAAAACCTGCACAATGGGCACAAATCTCCCTCTATCTTAACTCCAAGTTCTTCACTTGCTTCATCTCTCAGATCATACGGAATGAGGTGTAGCGGATCTTCATGCATCGGACAACCTACGATACCGTATAACCGCCCTTCCTCTGTACGACTATATGCTTCCAAACCCCTCTTAATTGCTGTAGCAAAAGTACTTTTTCCTGACCCTGGCGGGCCTATTAGTAGCAAAATCCTTTTACGTACGTCTAACCTATTAGCTGCTGCACTAAAATACTCCATAATGTCATCTAAGTTTTTATCTACTCCAAACAACTTATTACTAAAGTAATTATATTTAATGGTATCAGTAGACTTATTAGCCTCCGTCCCCTTACTCATAATCATGTCATATACACGAGCATGACTTAACCTTGCAATCTTTGGATCACCTTTTACCATAGTCAAATACTCATCAAAACTACCCACCCATTTTAAACTACCAGTTGCTGAATTATATTTATTTATCGAATCCATCAAACTCATTTAATTTCCCCCCATTTATGTACTACTTTGTAGTTAACTCGTACATACCATCATGTAGTATTATATCCGCTCCCCATAGCCTCTTAATGTTCTTAAGCACTAACTGAGCCCACTTTTTATCTAATCCCTTTCCTACTCTTTCATGCTCTAACACTAACGTATAGTCTCTCTTAACTTCTACGACCGAAATTACCGGAGGCCTTCTACCCACACTGTTAGCTAACTCATCTCTAATATACTCCCAATCAGTATGGCTTACAACTGCATCTGCAAGTTCTTCCCCACGTTCTATCTCCCAATTGTATGTATACAAATGATGCTTACGAACAAACTCCTCATCAACCCAGTTACGTATCAAAGAACTATCGCTCTCAGTACCTACTACATCCACCACTGTCTCATGACCACGAGTTTCCTCAATATACTTCAATAACTTCCATCCAAACCAATATGGGTTAAAGTTTAATCCATCGTTACTAACTACATTTGCGTGTACTTTAGAAGCTTCAATTAACTCACCACCAGACATAACCCCCATCTCTAAAAACTTTGCGTGTACATATGTGGCGAATCCTTCATTCAATATCTTCGTGTAACGTTGTGGTCTAAAGTACAATGCTTCATCTCTAACCATCTTAAGCACATTTCTTTCCCACTCATCTAAGAATGGCGCATTATTTGCTACAAAACCCAATAAATCCACTGTTGGTAGATCAAACCTCTTTTTACGTTCTTCATTATAAGAGTATTCTTTCTGCAAAGGTTCTGATGTATCAAAGATGTCTCTATATGGATCAGAAGTCTTCTTATTATCTTTACGTTTCTTAACTGTATCGTCTACCTGAGCTGAAATACTCATTGCAGCATCTAATATTCCTTCTACCCTATCTATACCATAAGTTTCTTCATATCCTGACATTACATCCGACATACCTGCTAAACCTAAAGGCATATCACTTCTTACTGCATTCAGCAAATAGTTGTTCTTAAATACATGACAATGACCATATACATGCGGAACCACTAACTTTTGAGAAGCTACTGTATTAGATTCCAGCAAGTACGCTATTGACGGATTTGAATTAATAACCATCTCGTACAGTCTTCCGTAACCCTTCTCTAACCTATCTCTTTGTACCCAATAATCTCTCCCATAACTCCAATGATGCCAATGATTAGATATTCCATATGCAGACATTTCATACAATGCTTCTGCTGGAACTACATAAAACTCTACTGGGTATGGATCTATTCCCATCTCATGAACCATGTCCCACGTTTTATCAATGTACGTCTGCATCTCTTCAATAAAGTCACTCATCGGCTAATACCCCTCTTAATGCTCTTCCCACATCAGGAAAACTATTAACTGCAACCTTCTTTAAGTTATCATTAGACACACCGTTCAAGCTTCTCCACAAACCTGATTCCATCAACCTACCACCTCTTAACTCTACATAGCCTACCAAGTTTACTTTACCACATAAGCTCTCTACTGCTTTTTTAGTAACTGACGTATCCATATCATCTCCGTCTGAAAACATGAATACATAATTATTACTTACGCCTCTTACTGCTGTATTTAGCACAATCTTATTATCTATAGCTTCTACACCAGACGCTACTACAGTCCCACCACCTTCACTTATACCAAAAAATTCTTCTTCTGTTTCTACTTCTCTAGCTGTTACATCATGAATCCAAAACTCCAGATGTACACTTTGATACTGTCTCCTCAACCATTTAACTAACCAATAAGCTATTGACCTAGACATATACTTCTTTTCTTCTCCCATAGATCCGCTTACGTCTCTTAGGAGATATACACTAGCATCACTTACGGGCTTTATTTTGTTAGTCCAGCTTTTAAATCTAAAATCATCTTCAATAAAATCTTCCTCTCCTCCTTTAGCTTTCCTAAGAATTGCTTCTTTTACCGTAGCTCTTAGGTCTAGCACTGAAAGTGGCCCATGTTTCCTTCTTGTATTCCAGTGTGTTTCATTTTCTGTAATTACTCCACGATGTAACTTACGCATTTTTGGCAATGATAGTTCATCAAACACTAAGTCTATTAGATAATCTACAGGAACATCTACCTCTACAATATGCTCCCCAGCCTCATCTCCTGCTTCATCACCGTACCCCTGTTTTTTACTTACTCGCTTCTTTGCAGTTATATCTCCAGGAGACACCCTTTCAGAACCGTTACCTATTCCATCGTCACCATCATCTTCCTCTGAGTTATCCATAATAAACTTAGGAATATCCAAGATACTCACAGGAACACTCACTACATCTTTATCTGTACTGTTTATTAGCGGTGTAGACGCAATTACTGTAGGAAGCTGTTTTTTAATAGCATCTTTTAATTTATCTAAATGTCTCTTCTGATCATTAGATCCTTTTCTGTTTAAATCCCATGGGATTGGTCCTATATGACTATCTGACATATCATCACCACCTTTTATTTATTATGTGAACTACTTCCCACATATAGAGGTAGAAGTCTTTAATACATTATATCAAAATTATCAAAAAAACACAACACTTAGTTCAAAAACCAATGAGTAATTAACCAGTGCCATGCTAGTTCTTTAGTTAATGCTCCTGTACGTACAGAGCCTTCCAACGCTTGTACCCACAATAACCTATCTACTAATTGTTCAACACTAAATACTGTAGGGTACTTACGCCATCTATACACTTGACTTGTACTTAAATCAGTTTTCTTAGAAACAACTTCTGCTGATTCACCTTCATGTACTAATACCTCTATGTTCTGTCTAGTTACTGCGTATAACTGTGAAAGCATCCTGAATAATTCATCCGCCCCTACATTATCAAGATAATCAATTATTTCCTCTGGATGCCCATTTAACCATGCTAACATTAAATCTTCTTTAGCATCCACTATATCTCCTAGCAGCACATCACTCAGTACTTCAGGTGTCACTTTACTACAGTTCTTTAACTGATGAGCTATTATCTCTATTCTCGACAAATCTTCATTACACAAGTCCACAACTGCTGAAGCATACTCATAAGATAACCCATTTACCCTACTTTGAACGTGTCTAATTAAGACTCCTCTTTTAGGTTTCTTAAAGTCTACAACGTAATCTTGACCAGATTCCCATAACGCACCGTCTGGAGAAAGCTCATTAAAGATAATTACAACACTTATTCCTCTTTGCTTTCTAAGATACTCTACAATATCTACAGCATTTAAATCACTACTACCCTCTATGTCCTTCAACAAATACCCAACAGGGCTGTTAAACATTCTTCTACTTCTAAGGTTAGCTTGCAGCTCTGCACAAGACTTAAGTTCCTCCCAATTCTCCCCCAGTTTATTTACATACTGTAACTTTAAATACGTATCATCTCCTATAAATACATAAAAATTTCCCTCTTCCCCTGTTTCCAATTCATTTTTTAACTCCAAAAAACTCTTTATAATGACCACCACCCTACAGGATCTTTTAATGATTCTACTCCATATCGACTAACTTGCCACAATCTTATAATAGAAGTTTCTATAAGCCTTTCTGCATACATGTCTGTGTGTAAATACATGTAATAATGGTGCTCTATAATTCCAACACCTATATAATCTCCACGCTTACTTAGTGAAGCTAATAATCCTCTAAAAAACCACTCATATTGATTCTTCACTAGTTTATTTTTTACTAGTAATATACTACCTAAAGAAGCATTGTCTATCTTATCAACTACTAGCTCTGCTAAATTTATAGCTGGTAGGTAATCATCGTTTATCGCTCTTAACACTTCATCTGATGTTTTACATATGTTTGCTAATGTCTCATCAGAAGTAACTTTTAACAGTTCCTTATAAGAATCTTGTACTATTTGCCATTCCTGAACTCTTGCTCTAAACGTAGTTAATATTCCTGCATCGTCTACACTAAAAAATAAATAGTACCCAAACTCTGGCGGCTCTTCTAACACTTTTAATAAAGCATTCTGCACTCCATTATTCATCTTAGCTCCATCACTGATTACGTATAAACGTGGACGAATCAACGACCCCCCTTCTTGTATAACATCTCGTATAGCCGACATCTTTACAGAATCTACAATATATACATCTCCCTTTACAACAGACTCATAAGCTTCCTGCAACTCTGTCCTTTGAGTCCCTTCTGGTCCGTATAACATTACTGCATGAGGAACCCCATGGTTAAATCTTTCCCTTACTGTATTTATACTATAACGTTCAATCATGATTATCTCCATTCATAAATAGAGCTTCTACTCTTAACCGCGGCATAGGATCAAACCTTACACGATTCATAGCTTCCATTCCTGCATCTATCAATTCTAGTAACACCTCTTGATCCATGTCCTCAAACTTGTCAATGTACTCATCCGAATAATCAAATAGAACATCGTTAATCAGTTTCTTTTCACGCACCGCTAGTAAAAACCCTACCCACTCAGATAAAAATGTTACCCAACTATCACCAAATTCATGCACAATATTAAGCTGTTTAGCCACCTCTATTGGGTCTTTCTCTAGAACCCCTTTAAGTATAGCTGCATAAACTTCATTATCTCCCCCACCTATTACCTTACGAACTACATCCATGTCAATTACATCATCTGTATATGAAAAACACGCATCTAGTAAACTTATACCCTCTCTCATCCCCCCATCTGCTTTTTTAGCTAACGCTCTTAATGCATCTTCTGTTACGTCTCTTCCCTCTCTTCCAGCTATTAAATCTAGCCTGTCAATGATCTCTTCTACCGAAATCCTTCTAAATTTATACCTACCACATCGACTTAGTATAGTAGCAGGAATTTTTTGTATATCAGTCGTACACAATATAAATATATCATACTCAGGAGGTTGTTCCAATAGCTTTAAAAATGAGTTCCAACCACTCACGCTAACCATATGACACTCGTCTATTATGTATACTTTATACTTACCATACATAGGACGCATCTGTGCGTGCTCTTTAATCACCGCAATCGCTTCCACACCGTTATTACTAGCGGCATCTATCTCTACTATCTCTCCAGAACCCTCTGTAACCCCCTCTGCAAAAATTCTCGCCACTGTAGTCTTCCCTGTACCTGCACTTCCTGTAAATAAATACACAGGACGATAATCCTGTGTATTTAACTGATTCTCCAACATGTCACATACTATATCCTGCCCTACTACTCCCCTAAACACTTTAGGACGATACTTTACAGGTAAACTTGGCACTTATTCTTCCCCCTCACTATTAACTTCCAACCACGCCGTGTACATAGACATAAAATCCTTACTGTTTAATACATAATACATCTCGTTATCTCCAAAATCAATCACTATAGAAGATAATGGTTTACGCATAATATATGCTTCTCCACTAAGCTTCCTCAACCACTCACGTTTAATGGAGAAAGACTTTTGCTCTTTCTCCACTGTCTTACATTCATACAATATTGAATCTCCAGAAGCATCTCCTTTTCTAAATGGAGTAGCACCACTGTTTACAACAACTCTACCACCTGTTTCTTCAGCTACCTTCTTTTCCTGCTTTGAACTGTAATGTCTCGTCGAATGTCCCTTTTGCATCAAAGTCCTCCATAGTTTTCTTTAACTTACTGAACTTACCCATATACACTTTTAATAGCCTTTCTTCAACTTCTTTTTGAATCTTATTATTACCTCTATCTTCTATTGTTTTTTCAACATCTTCTACCACTTCAAATACTTGACCTAAAAACTCTCTATAGTTTACTAATTCTCTTAACGCACTGTATGCTATAGTAGATGTCTTTACTAAATCCTCCTGCATTGCCATTATACCTTTTTCTGTCAAGTGTTTATCTACTGTATACCAAATGATCCAAAGTATCGCAGCTACCCCTAATAGCACTTCCATAAGAGTTGTTGGGCTCATATTCTATGACCACCTCACTAATGATAAAAACTCTTGTCTTGCTCCCAAGTCTTCCTCAAATATTCCCCTTATCGCAGATGTTGTAGTTATCACACCAGGTTTATTGATACCCCTTACTGTCATACACGTATGTTCTGCTCTAATTACAGCAATAGCTCCTTCTGCATTTAACCCCTCCATCAACGCATCCACAATCTCTTCATTTATACGCTCTTGAATACTAGGACGCCTAATTCCAGCCGCATCTACCAACCTTGACAATTTACTTAACCCAACCACTCTCTCAGATGGAATATATCCTATCGCTACCTCTCCAAAAAACGGTAGCAAATGATGTTCACATAGTCCCCGAAAAGGAATCTTCTCTTGACACACCATTGTATGAGGCTCTGCACGAGGACGTTCAAACGTAGTGCCTAGTACCTCAATTAAGTTGATACTATTCATGTACTCACTATAAAATCTCATTACTCTATTTGGAGTTTTCATTAACCCTTCTTCATGATCTACATCAAGTCCCATTCCCAACAGAACCTTACGCATACCTTCCTCAACCATCTTCTTATCTACCATTTAACTATTCCTCCTACTTCTTTCTTTCATTCATCCACATAAGCGTATGTAATTGTGGAAGCACTGATATATTTTCTAACATGTCCGTATCATCAATCACTTTTTCTGACAGCCACTTTAACTTATCTAAGAGTGCTAACCTTATATCTCCACCATCACTTACATATTCATTTCCTACCTGTAAACTTACAGGAACCTTGTCCTTATACTTGAGATATAGCTCTTTAGCATAATCATAGTCATCGTCATCAAATACCACAATCTTTAATGATATCCTAGATTTATGCATAGTTATTAACTTATCCAAGATTTCATAATTAGTTACCTGTTTAGAACTAGGTGGTTTAGGACTTACTACTAAATAGTCCACCTTGTCAAACCATGCTGGAATCTTAGACCCCTGAGTCTCTATTGTTGCAACTATATTGTTTTCATGACATACATCTAAAAACTTTCCCATCTCTGCTCCTATTAAAGCTGGGTTTCCTCCTGAAATTGTAATAGTACTAAAATTAATTACTCCATCTTTACTACCCACCCTCACACATTCTTCAAACAACTCTTCTGCTGTGTACATCTTAGTCAAACTCTTTTCAGACCCATCCCAAGTAAACTTAGAATCGCAATTATGCGCTACTAATCCATTCGCCACAAAGGAAGGATAGGGACTACATGTTAAATCATACACAGTGTTCTCACCTATAAGCTCAATAGACTTAACCATTCCCCAATCACCGAATCTACTGTCACCAGTTTCCACTAAGAGTACACTATCGTCATGATGTAAATCTTCTGTGGCCATCCAACCAGCCATTGTCCACCACTTATGATCATTAGTAGCAATTACTTCATGATCGTCTACAGTCACTTTATAAGTCTTATTCCTCTTACTTATTACTACGTTATCTACTATAGTATCTCTCATCAGCCATTGATGATCATCATAGCCCCTAATTTCATCCCCTACTATAATATCCTGTACCTTAACTTTACGCCCATCAAGCATTAAAATCTCTGTATCTTCTCCTACGCACCAACTACAACTATAATCACAACCTGCCGTTCTCACAAATAGAACTTTTTTTCCTATCAGCACCCCTTCTCCTTGAATCGTGCTACCAAAAATTTCAATAACAGGAATCTTTCCCATTTATGCAGAACCCTCTTCCAAATAAATTAGTTAATATATTCTGCCCACGAATTACTAGTTTCATAAATACGCACCGAGTACATACCAGGAAGTTCCTTTTTCATTTCATCATATATCCACACCACCATATTTTCAGAACTTGTTACTTTTACTGGGAGTGCTTCATTAAGATCATAATGGTCCATCACCGATTCAATCCTACGCTTAAACACATCTTTAATATCGCCAAAATCCACCACCATTCCCTCATCAGAAGCTCCGTCAACCGGACGCACACTACCACGTACTGTAACTTCAATGATGAAATTATGCCCATGGCGCCTACTACATCGGCCTTTATGATTTACTAGCTGGTGCCCTGCCGATATCTCAAACCTCTTTGTTACAGAAACAATTTTCCCTACTGCATCAAAAGTCTTTTCCAACTGCATTACCCCCAATTAGTTAATTGTTGAGGCACCCGTATCAAGTGCCTCAACCTACTTCTAAAAGATACTTCTTATGAACGCCAATCAATGGGAATAGCATACTCAATAGGATCAACTTCATAATTAGCCTTAAATGCTTCAATACGCCCAATACATGTTGGACATACTCCACAAGCTGGCCTCTGTCCATTGTAACAACTGTGAGTGTACTCATAAGGTACTCCCAATTCCAACCCTGCTAGTACTACATCTGCTTTTGTAAAATGGTTAAATGGTGCTAACAATTTCATTTTGTAATAAGACCCAATATGCAATGCCGCGCCTAATGCTCCAATAACATCGCTACGACAATCTGGATACGCATCATTTAATGCATCTTCTGCATGTACTCCAATATGAAGTTCGTCATATCCCCCAATCATAGCCATAGAAGCTGCTACTGTGATAAATACAGGATTCCTAAGTGGTACATATGTTGCAGAAGGCCCTGTCATCTTAGACAACTCTTCATAAGTTGTACTTGGTACTGGATTATCAACATTAATCAAAGTAGAATCTGTTCCCGCAAACACTGATGTTAAATCCATAATCTTATGATATTTAACTCCATAATACTCTACAATCTTCTTTGCTTGTTCTAACTCTACTGAATGCTTCTGTCCATACCTAAGAGTAATTGCTCCAACATTCTCTTCTCCTACTGCATCTATAGCCCTTGCTAACACTGTAGTAGAATCTAGCCCACCAGATAATAGGACTGCAATCTTACTCATCTATTCTTAACCCCCATAGTTTAATTTTAACTTCAATGAAAATTATATCACAGAACATTAGTTATTACAACGTGCCCAATGTTTTTTTATACAACCATTCATAATACTCTGGATTACTTCTTAAATATTCCAATGCTGCAACTCTACCCCTACACTTCAATCCTTCCCCATTTTCCTCTGGAAGTGTAAAAAAGGCTCCTGCTTGTTCTATCACACCTAAATATGCTCCATGCAGCAGTAAATCACCCACGCAGTCTATACCTGTATCATATCTTAAAGTGTAACTTCCAACACGTCTATCAGGAGGAAACGATTTACTCTTAATGACTTGAATCTCTACTATATTTCCATATGGATGTTCTTCAGAACCCTTAACTTCCCTATTATCAGCATCTATATAATGCCCTTTACGTACATACAACCTTACCGAAGATAGATGTTTAACTGCCTTTCCTCCAGGAGTCTTATACATGTTGTAAGGATTTGCTAAATCATCCCTTACTTGATTAATTAACAATAAAGCTGTATTATTAGAACGAAGTCTTGGAGTTATCCTCTTTCCAAACTCAGTCAATACACCTGCTATTCCACCAAAAGACTTCTTCGACAAATCTTCATCCACTAGCTGTTGAGGTATCAACATCGGAACACTGTATAGTACCACTAACTTGATAGCTCCTGTACCTACAAGGTCTACTATACTTTGTAACACCTCTTCTGCACTATTTACCCCTGAGTCTAGTACTAACAATTTAGATGTATCTACTCCAAGCTTCTCTGCCCAAGCGTAATCCAGTGTCCTTTCAGTATCTACATACAGCACTCTTCGTGGCCCATCTGCCTTAAAATCCTCAAGTTCTGCCTCTAATGCACTTCTAGCTTTTGTAGTTAATTTTGTATCTTCTAGTCTAGTATTATAATCTGCTAAACCATTTGCATAATCTTCTTCACACAGCCTTTGTGCCTGTACTACCAAATCTATTGCTGTAGTTGTCTTTCCCCCGCTTTCTGGACCAAATATCTCAGTAGTCCTTCCAATAGGTATTCCACCATAAGTCATATAATTAACTCTTATACTACTAAAGGGGATACGGGGTACTGTATCGTACCCCAACCCGAACCTTATTGTATCTTTCCCATACTCTTTATTAATAGACGCTAGTGTATCCAATAATTTATTATTCATCTTTCTCACCTACATGCCTAAATCCACGTTCTGCCATTACCTGCTGAACATCCAGCATTCTTTTAGACATAATCTTCTTTGCAGAAGTTGACAACTGTTCTGCTATCTCTATTTGTAACTTTAAGGTCTTATACGCTCTCCCGTATGCTGCATCCATAAATTGCTCTGTAAACGTTCCTAACTCTGCCGTCTTAATCCTTGCCTCCACTGTTCCAGGAGTTTCTAAGAATAGCTGATTGTATATCTCTTTTTTAGTTGCTTGAGCTGTATCTCCCTCCATTCCAAGCAACTCTAGCCCACTAGCTGCATAATATAGGTACATAGGAATCTTTAAAACTAGCTCTTCCAATTCCTCATCTGTCAACCTATGCCCGCCCATAAGCTCATGTCGTACTTCTTCAATGAACTCTGTTAAGTCTTTCACATAAGGTTCTACTAGTCTTAACATTACTGACTTCATTGTATGACTTCGACTTTCTATAAGCTCCTGTGCTTCTTCTAATGACTCTTCATCTACTAATTCCTCTGCCAGATCCCTGCTCAAGGACGCTAAGCCACCTTTCTACATCGTACTTATATCTTACCCTCTTTAACCTATAATCCAGTTCTACCCCAGTGAGATCCTCTATGCTTACACTCTTATCTCCCTGCCTTTTAAGCTCTACAAGATGCCTTATATCGTAGTAGTATACACCTAAACAACCATCTTCACTATAATAATGCACCACTATTCCTGCCTGAACCCCGTATATAGCTGACTTAGCCAATAATCCTGTCCATTGTCCTGGACGTATATGATCAAACGACAACCTCTTACCTTTTGTAGCCTTTAGTTCAAAATAATACAATGTAGGATACTTATACACCATAAAGTCACTAATCGTATAAGCTCCTCTATAATGACCTTGAGAATCCTGTATCCTATCACAAGAAACATTTTCTATTCCTATAAAACTTGTCTTAAAATCTCCTTCAAATCTCTTTCCCATGTTTACTACTTTAGCCAATTATCAATGACACTACATAGCCGCGTTATTCCAATTCTACGCTTAACTAGTCGTGATCTTCACCTCCTGCAAAACTCAATCCCGAACCTACTCCAAGTAACACTGAATCATCCAACAACGTCCCATCCCCTGCTTCATTACATGTAGCTACATAATGACAATACTTACAATCTGATTTATTGTCTGTCTTAGGAGGTAATATCTTTTTATCAATATAACTGTTACACCTATTGATAAACGTTATGATATTCTGTCTCTCTTCCTCTGACACATCATACATATAGGCTTTTTTAGCACACACATTCCTGTTCTCATACAAAAATAATACTTTATCAATACCAAGTACTAATGAATAGGCAGCTGCCTGTACTAAATGATCTTTAGCAGGGCCATGCCTAGGAAGCCACTTAAAGTCACTCTCTGTCTTAATCTCCAAAATGTAGTACACGCCTTTAATCTGGATAATCCCATCACACTGTAAATGCATATTTAATGGTTTATAATCTAATTGGGTTTCAAATCCCCTCTCCCCACGCACTTCTACCCCCTCATGAGGATGCATTTTAAGATAATTTGATACTTTAACCCACTTTACAGGGTAGTTGTTCTTTTCCATTCCCGACACATATTTTTGGATTCTTTCATGTCTGTCTGTTCCACTCTCCCCCATCCCCACAAGATCTGGTGAAGCAAATGAAGGATCAATCTTTTGACCTGTAAGCTGATAGTAATTTTGCCTGTAACATGTACCCATGCTACTAGGCTTGTAAGACTTTGATGGAGTTCTTTCTGGGTTAGTCCTAGATATATGTTCATTAAGCATTGTCAAAAAAGACTTCTCTGGATCTTCTTCATTACTGATTGCATGTACTCTCTTAGCTATATCTCTTAAACTCACACATACCACCCCATCATGAATTTACTTCTACTGTAGTTAGATAGAATAGCTCTTCTCCACCCTCTACCCCTACCCTTACTGGATCTTCTTCTTTATTCCATTCAAATAGCATATCAGATTCTCTAGAAAACTTAGACAATACCCCTAACAGATGCTGACTATTTAATACCAGTTTCACATCTTTCTCTAGCAACCCTTCTCCTGTTACCAACTCACGAGTCTGATTCAACAAATCAGTAACATATACGCTGTTACCTTCCACAGATATCACTACACCGTAGCTATAATATGGATCAGAAAACAAACTCACCCTATCCACAGCGTCTTGAAACTTAGCTACTGCAACTTTCCAGTTGTTTTCATACTCAATAGATTCAATAGCTTCTGTATTAGGAAACCTGTCTAAACCTAACAACTCTGGCCCACGTACCTTAAGCCCTTCACTATGAAATTCCAAAGCTCTCTCTGACCTAAGCACCCTAACATCATCTTCATCATCAAACTCATACAGCAGCTCTGCTAAAGCTCCTGGTATCAACATTGGAACACTGGATACTCCCCCTATCTCTGAAACACACAACCTTGTATCATCAGTAGTTACCATCTTATCACCACCAATGTAATACCCAGTCATCTCCGGCCTCACCATTGTATTTGAAACTGCTGCTTCATGTACCTTTAGTCTCTCTTTAAGCGTCTTTCCTTTAATAACCCCTAAATCTTCTAATGATTCTTGCTCCCACTCTGGAAACTCTCTATCCCTATAAAGAGCTTGCTTATATATACCATGTCCATGAACACTTAATTGATTTGAGTTACTGGTTAGCCTCACTTCATCTGTCTTAGTACGCTGTATTAGCTTAATAAACGTATCTGCCTTAACTAACACTGATCCCTCTTCCCAGTCCCCTACAAGAGAATTGGCACACATAAATGATGAAGCATTAGTTGAAGTCAAAAACAACTCCCCATCTTGTACCTTAACCTCAAGATACTGCGTCACAGGAAGTATCTTACTATTGCCTACACCTGGGTTCACCCTCTGCACCATCTTTTGAAGAACCCCAGTTTCTATCTTACACCGCACTCTACGCACCACCTAAGTTTTAGTTTTAATACTTCAATTAATTGTACCATATATTATTAATTTTAACAAGAACATTCCTCATCTACTGTTTATATCCTTAGTTACCACTATACATGCTATTTTTTCTTTAAAACTTGACATACTCATAAATCTTATATCTTCTTCGTTTTTCCTAAGCCACCTCTCTACTTTGTACTCCAACTCTACGATACTGCTACCTACAAGAATCTTAACCATCGCACTCTATCCCTCCAATTTATACCAAGTAACCAATTTTTCCCACACTTTTTTCTTTGAAAAAAGCCCTCAACCTTTTGAGCCACGTAACTATGATCTTATCCACTTTAGCCTAATATTATTCATTTTCACTTTGTTCAACTCAAAATACCTAGGCATACTCTAATTCGACTCCCCATACTAATAAAACGCAACAGTTATCTCATCCAAAGGAGGACTCATCCAATGAATCGATCCCAACGTCGCCAAGTAGGTGCTGATCCTCAATCTCTCCTAAAAGTCATTCTTAACCAGCTATCTAAAGACCCTACTCAGCTTTCTTTGGAAGTCAAGCGGCATCTTTCTCCCAAGCAATGGGCTGCTATAAAGTCTCAAGTATTTCAACTTCAACAACAATGCAGTGTTTCAATGATTCTTAACTCTATCTCACTAAAGGAGGTTTCCGAAAATGATCTTAATGACCGCACTAGCCACCCATCTAGCCATAACAAAAGCTCTAGCCACTAGTACACTTCCACCTTACAACCCAACAATCACTACTGCCAAAGCTCTTTCCTCGGCTAATCTAGGATTACCGTTTACTAAACTTTACGAACTGCTAGATGCTGGTTCAGGTCTACTTGCGGTTTTTATGGCAGGCATATCAGGTCTGTTAGTAATGTTTGGAAGACCCGACGGCTTTGAACACCTATTCAATGTAGGCAAAGGACTTAGCATAATCATATTAGCTCCTGCCGGAATTGCTCTTGTTATGCTTATATCTAAAATCATCTTAAATGCATTTCTAGGAGGGATTTAACGATGAGTCTATTAGTATCCAGTGCTCTAAAAATAGCTTCCCTACTTACTGACCCTACCAAGATCCCATCTGCTTTTAATGACTTTGTAAGCTCTGATTTTCATAATGTAGCTGTACACGAACTAGTCTCCTCTCTCGCCCCACTAATTACTACTACTCCAGATATATTCAAACTACCTGGACTTCAACACATTTTTTTACAACTTGGTCAACTGAGTTGGCTATGAACCTTTATCAACTCTAGTGAACTACCCCACGGCTAAAGCCGGGAGCTTCTCGGACAACGAATGATGTACCCATCTACGTTAGCGTCCGAAGGCTCGCACCGAGCCTCTGTTAAACTAACTTGCTAACTTCAAAATATTTATCGCCGCATTAATATCTCGGTGGAGAGACAACCCACATTCAGGACAATTATGCCAACGTACACTTAAATCTTTTTTGACAATACTCCCACAACCAGAACAGATTTGGGAAGTATTTTTGGGGTTTACTTTGATAACTTTTCGGCCAGCTTCTTCCGCTTTGCCAATAAGTATGTCAAAAAACATTCCCCATGCTACATCATTTATTGATTTTGCAAGATGATGATTCTTTACCATATTTTTGATACGTAAATCCTCTATCACAATCGTATCATAAGTTGACACTAATTTCTTTACAACTTTAAAATCAAAATCTCTTCGTTTGTTGGCAATGTGTTCATGTTGTTTACCTAACTCTTTAACAACTTTTTTACGTCTATGACTTTTCTTTTGACAACGTGCTAACTGCCTTTGTTTACGCCTTAAACGTTTTTCTTCATGTCGTAAAAACTTATGATTCCCGATAAATTCTCCATCAGAGGTAGTCAAAAAAGATTCAATTCCCATGTCAATTCCTACCGATTGACTTGTTTTAGGTAAAGGTATCGTCTCAACCTCTACTACAAAATATGCGTACCAGCCTGATGCTTTTCTTTTAAGTTGTAGTTGTTTAATAGTTCCATCAATAGGACGGTGTAAATTAATTTTAATTTCTCCGATTTTACTCACCTTAATTTTGTTATCCACAACCGAAAATCCTTTTTGTGGGTATGTGATACTATCATACCTATATCTTGATTTAAATCGAGGAAACCCAGGTTTAATACCCTGTTTAACCCGTCGAAAAAATCCTTGATACGCTTTATCAACCCGTGCTACAACATCTTGTAATACTTGCGCATAAACCAGCGTAAACCGATCATCCACAATTTTCATCTCTTTTAATTCTCTCATTTGATAATATTTACTCAATGTTTTATGTTGTAAACGATATGCTTCTCGTCTTTCTTCCAAACATGCATTATACAACTCACAACATAAAGACACTGTTGATGATAATTTTTGTTCTTGTTCAGTATTAGGGTAAATCCGGTATTTAAATGTTTTGATCAAATAATCATCCTCCTTAGTGCCTTATATCCCACACGCCTAAAGGCGGTGGTTTTACAGCACCCTAGATAACAAAGCAGCGTAGCTACCAAGCATATTTATCTTCTGCTCAGTGGACTACACTGTTTACCTCCAAACCGATGTTATTTTTTGTAGTAGATGATTCTACTCCACTTGGTGCCAACCGACTACTGCATGATAACAATCTTCCTATAATCTCATTAAAACAT
>JAEHJW020007894.1_pt1 | contig 29620 bp, 47 predicted proteins | sample 9271431 | NCBI WGS metagenome assembly JAEHJW02 | reverse complement strand
TTTCGAATTCGTCAACTGTACAGCGATTGTGCCGCAGGAAGTCTGCCTTGTACTTGCGCCATGCATAAGCCGAGGATAGTTTCATGATTCAATCTCCCTGCTCTAATTGTTCCAACGCCCTATCTAATGCCTGTTTGAATTGTTCAATTTCGCTGCGTGTCATTGCAGGTAGATAGAACGAACGCTTGCGAGTCCCATTCGATGGTACTGAATTGAAGCGTACAAATACTTCAGGACAAAATGGTGATGGGATTACCCAAACCTCACCAACGCGAAGTTTTACAATTGGTATACCCTTTGAGGTGCGTGTTGGTCGTGTCATGATTCAATCTCCTTAGTCAATTTTGCCAACTCAGCTTTCGTATCATCCTTGACATATTCCATGCCTAGATGTTCGATACCAAACAGCGTATCATTGACGACGCTGGTGACAATACCCCGCGATTCCCCCGCTTCGATAGCAGTGATAACCGCTAGACGCAGATTATAGAGAGCGGCCTTCTGTTCGTTCGTTGTCATGATTCAATCTCCTTAGTCATAACTAAACCCTTCCAACATATTGTCAATTTCAGCATCGCTAATTTCGCCACCCTCAACCGCTTGGGATGTAAGTGTATGCATCATCGGAGCGCGGGTTTGGTCTTTCAGCAGTTCCGCAATATAGCGCCTGAATTCATCATGCAAGCTATCGCGTACATCGTTGGCTATTTCTGCTTTCAGCGCTTGTACGTCCAACACTTCGGGCGACGCGCTCATGTCTAACTGGATACCGCTTTTCTTGCGGATAACCAGCGAGATGAGATAGCGCAACACCTCACTAGTGCTTTTCTCGCTGCGCCCTATAAATGCATCCAACCAATCCGCTTGTTTGCCGCCGAGCTTAAAAGTGTAAGTACGCATCGGATTATCCACCCGCCGCGAGGGGCGGGGGACATAACGCCGCTTGCGCTCATCATCGCTTATGATTGGCATTTTGCTTTTCCAAATCAGCGTAAAGCAGTTCCGTTAGCTTATTTAAACGGCGGACTTCACTTAATAGGAATTCGTTATGATATTCAAGGCTGTGAACCTCACGATCTGAAGACTGCCACAATTGCTCAAAATTATCTCTGTTAGCTTTAACAAGCAGGGTCTCAGTAGTTAATTCTTCAACCCGCTTGGTTAATTGTTCAATCTGTAGCACCATTTGATCTACCGTGCTGTTTTGTGCAATTCGCGCACGCTGTTTCTTATTCATAGCTTGCCTTTTGCCTCCAATGCCTGGAGTGTCTTATAAGCGCCTAATGCCGCGCCGTACATCATCATGCCGTGATCGCGGTCACTGGTATACATATTCGGATGATTGAGTGTGTATTTCAGCTTATCCCAGAGCAGTGCCCCACCGCCGCCTGCAATCAGGACGGTATCAAAAGCAGTAGCGCCGCCGTAGTTATCAAAGAACATGGACACGTCGCTTAAGATAAGATTGCAGGCTTCATCCCGTTCGCGCGGGCATTGCAAAATACCTCTTCCGCGTGCATCAAATGCGCCCGTAATCAGTGCCTCGCGTAGTTTTTGCTGGTCAAGGAAATTAGCGCCTTTCAACTGCTGGCGATAATTTGAGCGCAGCGCAGCGGCTAAATCATCTACACTGTCCTGTACCCCACGATCCTCACTCTTTCCGGCGGTGTAGTCCACAATGCCACCATCAGCAGCGGCAAAACCAGTTGTGAAGTTACCAATGTCAATTACAGAACATGTACCGACGCGCAGCATATCCATACTAGAACGCGGTGCAATACCACCGTCCAGCAACGTTGCATGGCGATAGTGTGCAACCGGTTCGGGCATACACAGCACCTTGTCTACACTGAACTTCAATGTTTCGTGCTGCCATTTCACCGTCCACTCGCGCTTAATCGCGTCAGTTAAATCCTCGCGATAAATCCTGTCTTTCGGTGTATGAGTAGCCGCAACACAAAGCTTGTAACGCCGTCCGTCTTTTGGTAGTGTTCGGAATAATCCAATAGCGCCTAACACGCCATAGTAGTGCGGAACATAGCGCTTTTCACCATACAGTACCGCGCCCGACCCTTGCCGCGTTGCCAGTGCGCCAATTGAAAAATATTCACCATTTACGATGTAAACATTTTCATCAGTCGTCCCAGACTCATAATCTTCAATCTGCGTTCGCGTCATCTTGAATAAGGCATGAGGAAAGAAATCGGTATTGTGAACCGTTTTGGTTTTAATACCGCCGTTCCCTACATCCAAACCTGCCAAAGTAATCCCCGCCATAGTACCTCCCTGATATAGACATTTACTAGAAGTTACTTAGCAGTATAGCACTAATTGATACCGAATGCAAGTTAGAAAATATTCACCATACAGTACCGCGCCCGACCCTTGCCGCCGTTGCCAGCAAAAAAGAGCGCCAGCTTTTCGCCAGCGCCCGTATACTTACTGTCTCGGCTTTCCGGGCCTGCCTGGATTAGCAAGCCGCTTCTGTATACTCTCAACCGTGATAAATAATTGACAGCGCCGCCCCGTTCCGACGCGATACCCTTGAAGGATATTCGCATCGAAAAGCTGAGTAACACGCCCCGGTGATAAGTGGAGGCGATTCGCCGCCTCCTGTCGTGTTATGTGTGTCATGCCGGGAATTGCCAGTCAACATAGAAGTGTTCGAGTTTACTAAGTGCATCTAGAAAACGCGCGTTATATGCACCGTTGTTCTTGAACAGTTTGTAATCCTGTCCGGCGGTTTTTGAAATCAGATTGGTAAAGGACAGTCGTTGGTGACAATCCTGAATAAGCTGTTCGCGCTGCTGTCCGGTTATGCCGTCCAGCATTTTGTTGAGTGACTGTTCGGCGTCGCTATCATCTGAATTATAAGTGGCGATGGTTTCCAAAACCTCGTCGCTGGTAATTTCTGGTTTAGTGTCTGTATCGCGTTCGGCATATTCTTCAGGTGTCAGATAATTGGTATCATCACCGTTTCCGTTGCCGCCGAAAATGTCGTCAAAGCGATCATGGTTGTTCAGGTCTGCGCGCTTATTTTCACTAGGCCATTCTTGCGTGTCAACGTCGGGATTCAGTCCGTAGGTGTTGAGCGTATTGTTTAATGATTCATTGAAGGCTTTTTGTTCTTGCTCGTTCATTTCAATCTCCTTATTTGCTTAACTGTACTAATCATAACACAGTGTTAGTGTTGTGTCAATAGATAAACCCCCTAAAAAGTAGGGGGTTCGCGCGATTTTACAAAACCTTCACAAGTGCTTATCGTGGTGTGAGCAGGTTTGCCATAAACCAGATGAACAGCACGATAGCGATTACCGCCGCCACTAGTACACCACAAGCAAAGATCAAAACATAATCCATGATTATCCGTCCGTTTTCGCTATCGGGATTTCAATTTCCAGAACGACGCCGTAAGCGGCTTGTTCGCCGTCCGACGTTTCGAAGCCGCCCGTAATCTCACTGATTTTGCACATCAACGGTTCGCCTTCCATTAACGGCGCAACTTTGGCGGCGAACTCGCGCTTGAGATAGCCGATATGTTTCACGCCGTCTTTGGTGGCAATGTGTACAGCAATCGCGTTGCTGTCATAAGGATTTTCTGGTTCGGGAACGAGGCGGCAGGGTTCGTTGCCAACCAGCTTTTCAATGATGGCTTGGCGGTTCTCATATGTCACGCCAACAACTTTGGTAAAATAGGTTTTGGTATTCATCCACTACACCCCTTCACTATCACGATCAGCACGATCATAATCAGCAGTCCGACCAGCATCCCCCGCCACAACCTACTCATAGACTTTATCCTCGTGAACAACCTTCCTAATGACCAACGTATAACTATCGCCATCGTGCCAGCTTTGTACCTTAATGTCATACTGTTCGACATAAGGAATATCAAATACACAACGGTTATTGGCATCGGCAAAACGCGCTTTGATGTTCATAGTTTGCCGCTTCGTCAGATTAGTGAATATGCTGGACGCATCCGGCGCGAGGTTGAGTGCTGTATTGAAAACATCTGTAATGACGTTTCTATCCGTGTCGGTAAGAAATGATTTGTTTGGCATTAGAAGGGGATATCCTCGTCATTGCTATTAGATAACGCAGCGTCCAGATGTGACTGGGATACCAGCGCCATCCATTCCAAATAGGCATAAATCGCATCGGGTTTACCTTCCCATTCAGGATTCAATGTTAGGAATGACTCCCGCGAATAATCGACATGTTCACCGTCAGTTGGCGGAAGGTTAAACTCGCAGGGTGCGAAGTCATCTAAGTGCTGGCGAATACGCTGCTGAATCTCCTCTTTTTTGCTCATTTCCTTACCTCACTATGTGTCATGAGATAATACACGCCGTCTTTTTCAATCTCCCCTTGCCAGACGCGCCCCGCTCCTGTTACGATGCTGGCAACTTCGGTATAGCCAGCCTGCAATGTCCCTGCTACCATCGTGTCGAAATCCGACGCGGCGGGTAACGTAACAGGCTCATAGCCTGGTTCAACTAAACTGGTACGTACTTGCGGTAACTTATTCATTTCAAATCCTCTACTGCTTTTTGAATAACCGATAACGATACTTGCCGCCTGAGTGCCTGCAAAATCCCCGGCACGTCACGCGGCTTGACTTCGTAGCAATCAATGAATATGACGGCAGGCGCAATCTTTAGATGTTGTGCAATCGCCTCGACATGCGCCCGCGTTGGATGCTGTGTGGATTCGGGATACCAGCAGCGCTGTAATAAGCCATTGCTGTTTGGCTGACCCATCGCTTTCATCATTGCCGCTTGTTCGTCCGTGCCCAGTGCCGCTTTGCTAAATTCTACTAACCCTCGGTAACGATATGTCATAGTCACTCCTTATTGTGTGAATAGTCAATTTATAGTATACTGATGATTAGACGAAACGTCAACAAGAAAGGTAAAACCATGAAACTAAAAAAGGAAAATTCTCACGTAAACTACGAAAAGCGCAACGATGAGATATTGACTTATATTAAGGCATTTTGTAGACGCCACCTCAGAATGCCAACGGCGATTGAGATTCGCGACGCCAACCGTCTAAAATCAACTGATACAGCGCTGTACATCCTGAAACGTCTTTGCAAAGTGGGGAAATTAAAGCATTCTCGTCGCGGTATATATGAAATCGTGAAATCATGAATCACGTCATCATCTTACATATAGGCGACAAGGTACGCCCGGCAGAAGCGGTTATCAAGGCTAGTCTTGCACTACGGCGCATATTGGTTGCAACGGGGCGGCAGACGGGCGTCATTGTCGATATAGCCGATGACGGCGAAGCCTATCCGGTGCGGGTAGAGTTTGGCAGTGGCTATCGCTATTGGTTCGAGAGTTATGAAGTGGAAAGGGTGAACGAATGAATATTGATGATTTAGACACGATGTTAGTTCAAGCGCTAGACATGGAAAACGGCGGCTTGTTTCTTCAGGGAGACTGTATCGTGACGGGTATTGAATCAGGCTTATCACGCAAGCTGGTCTATGGGCGCTTTGCCTATCTCTCGCGGCGCGGTTTGCGCACGGCCAAACAGCGCCACAAAGTGAGCGCTATATTCACACCAGACCGACGGGATGATGCGCTCAATTGGTCTTTTCATAGTCTGTGTGCATCGGCGGCAGACCTGCGGAAACCCGAAACATGGACGGCGGCTTATCAATGGCTGGAACGCGCTGGCGGTCTGATTGCGGATGATAGAGAGTATTCTGTTGAGGACTTGGCGAATGACATGAAAGCCAGCGGTCTTAATCCGAACGCAGAAAAACCGATTTACATCGCAGACAAGGATAGCGCTATACTCATCAGTGCCGACACCAATACGCGCGAAATAACCCTTAAATTTGAGGATTTAGAACCATTCAAGAAAATCACCACTGGCATGGTATGGGATAATGTGCCGTTTATTGTAACTATCGTTCAAAAGACGATGCAACTGGAATCCTTATGAAAAAAAGTGAATAAAGTTGCACTCTTGCTTGACAGAATAGATAAAACGCCTATACTTATGAGTAGAAAGGGTAACAGAAAGGGATTGAAAATGGATACAAATCGTGGAGCAGCAAGCCTCAAAGATTTTGATGAAAGCAATATCGCCGCCGCTGGCAAAATGGCGCTGGATAACGTCCGCCTGCAAGCCGCACTGGACGCGCTGAAAGCGGAGAACGCGCGGCTGCGTAAGGCGCTGGCGGCTATTCTGTTGATTGCTACTGCCCCGGCCAATCCCGATTGGCACATGATAAAAGACAGTGGGCTAAATCAATACAAGCAAGAAAATAAACAGATGCGGATTATCGCACGTGAAGCCTTACAGCAGGAGGTGTAATCATGACTCCGCAGCAGCATATGAAACTTGCACGGCATTATCAGAAGCGTTACGCAGAAATCGCAGCATATAGCCGTTCAGTACACGGCAAGCTGACCCACCAGCAGGCATTGGATTATGCAGACATGTTTCACAAATATCTCAATCATAAGCGAGAGGCACAATCATGAGCGATCCACTTTTCGATTACATTGACAGCAAGCACGAGCCGACGCTATTTCGCACGACGCCAGCAATCGAAGCCAGTGTAGAAGCGTATCTCAAAAGTCTCAGGCAACCTGACATCTATTTCGAGAATACGGGCTATGGATTCTATCAGGTTATTGTCGGGGAGCGGGAGCATTTCACACGCTTTATGACACTTCCCGCACACATCGGTGATGATATTCTGTACAAGGTAATGCAATTATGAGTGAGCAAGAAGCACGAGCGAAATTACAGGCGCAGATTCAAGACTGCGTTGCCGAAATCGAAACACTGCAAAGCAGCAAGCATCGGCTAGAGGATGCACTCTGGCAACTTGAACATCCTGAATACGGCGATGACTATCTCTACAAGCGTTGGTTGGACGATAACGAGGTGAAATCATGAGTGATTTAGAGTTTATCGTCAATACCATGAAACAGGAACGAGATGCTGTCGGATTTATTCGTAATACAACGTTACAAACACAATACATAGATAATCAGCGCTATATTATCCAGCGCAATACACATGGTATTCCTGTTGGTTATTTGCTGCATGGTTCATTGCGCCCCGCGTCATTACTGTCCATCACGCAAGCCTTGATTGATGTGGATAGGCGTAATATCGGATTTGGTGAGCAATCTGTAATCAGTGTCATTGAACGCGCGAAACAAGCACAATGCAGGGCTATTAAAGTGCGCTGTGCTGAAGACTTACAAAGTAATGGTTTTTGGCAAGCGCTAGGCTTTCAGCGTACAGCTATCGAATACCCGCCTAATACACGCCATCGTGCTATTTATGTTTATACCTATGACCTATGGCCTTTGTTATTTAGCCACGAGTCGTAAGCGGTATGAAGTCAGTTATAAACTAGCAACATTCGTTGTATTCAGACTAGATTAAGGTTACGATTAGAAGCACGATGACACTTGCGAAAATAGCGAACGTTAGGTACAATATAGACGTTAGATAAACAGGCGTTGGATTAGTCACCCAACATAAGCCTTAAGCGAAACACACGATACCGATTGAGACCGTTTTGGTCTCTGCTCATCCTATACCGTGACTGGCTATAGGTCGTGTGGAGCGGAGTCCAAAGCGGTTTTTGTCTATCTAGCTAAGGGATGAATCACGATGTATCACAAGAATCTGTACGGCAAGCCTCTACACGCCCCCGCCAGCCAAGACTGGTTATTCTTTCCCCTCATTCACGAAGACCATTGGTTAGCACTCTTTCAGCGCGGCTGGACATTTAGCAAGCGTCACTATGTTGTCACTACCGAAATCCGTGCAAATCCTTATGCATCGGCATGGTGGAATGAGCGCATGGATAACGAGGCGCAATCATGAGTGACTTTCAGGTACATGACATCGTAGAAACGAACGAAAGCGCTATCGGTGAGCCACGCATTACAACGTTAGTAGGCGATGCTCCACCAACGGGTAAAGATCGCTATTTTCAGGCGGGTGAGCGTGCAACTGTACTAACGGTACAGTATGAACAGGGTAAACAATTCCTAGTATATGTCCGCTTTAGCGATGGCAGCGAAGACAATATGTATGCAGGTTGGCTTGATCTGGTATACCGCCCGATGGACGACCTTGCGCTGTATGATCGCTCACTGCTGGATTTGGTGGATGGGCACTCATGAATTTTCGGTTTGTTGCTTGCCAACCTTGCCACCTTAGAGATATGCTAAAGGGCATGGTAACACTTGCGAAAACACAGAGAAATGCTATAATCATAGGTGATTGAACAAACCCGCGTAGGGGTACGCGGCATAAGGCTAAAGAGTGGCACGAACTCCTGTATTTTGGGAGCGCGTTTAGGGTTAAGTATACCCCAAGACCGCTTTAGCGCCCTAGCCGCTCACCCAAAGTAACAGGAGTTTTTGTATTATGGCGCTAACTAAAAAAGTCCGTTTTGAGGTGTTTAAACGAGACAAGTTTACCTGCCAATATTGCGGTAGATCAGCCCCCGATGTAACCCTACAAGTAGATCATATTCATCCTGTATCAGAGGGCGGTACAGATGATTTACTTAACCTCGTAACAAGTTGTTTTGATTGTAATCAGGGTAAAAAAGATCGTCTATTGTCTGATGATAGCGTTATTCAAAAACGCAAACGTCAATTAGATGAACTGCAAGAGCGACGTGAACAACTTGAAATGCTTATGGAATGGCAACAAGGGTTAATGCGACTTGATGATGACATTTTACAGGGTTTACGTGAGCTATGGCAGCAGCTAGTACCAGGTTACGATTTAGCTGATAGTGGACTCCTCATACTCAAAAAGTTACTCAAGAAATATGACCTATTGGAAATAGCCGATGCTATGCGAGTATCAACTGAACAATACCTTGTATTCCCTGAAGTAACCGCAGACGATCCCCAAAAGCCAACCGCTGAAAGCGCTGGTAAAGCACTGAGTTATATTCAGCGTATCCTTGCGAACAAAGCTAAAATGGCAGCAAAGCCCTATCTGAAAGATTTGTACTACATACGGGGCATTCTCAAGAATCGTCTTAATTATGTGAATGAGCATAAGGCTATGCAACTGCTCGAAATGGCATATGAAAACGAAGTTGAAATCGAGGCATTAAAGAATATCGCAAAGACTGTCCGAAACTGGACTCAATTCGTTGCTGAAATTTCACAGTTTATAGGGAATGATGATGAGTAAAAAGGTTTATCAATCTGACCAGCAAGGGGGTATTCGCTTTGTATCAGAGCGCAAGTCTGGTGAAGTAAGAATACCGAACTATGTCTATGATCTATGGACACCCATTTTAGGGGTAGAGATTATTGGTATTTATTCGATTTACTGTCGATTAGAGCGGGAAACTATTATCAAGGGTATTAGCCAAAATGAACTCGCTCGACAATTACGCATCGGAGTACATGCCCTCCGAAAAGCTAATGAACTACTTGAACATTGTGGGTTTATACAACAGCAAAAACCAACTGGTGTTGACAAACTAAAGCATTTCACCACTCAGATAATTGTATGTGATGCTCCGCAAAACATCAGCGCAGATATTATCAATGAACTCGCGTTGAAAAATGATGATATACCAGATTACAAGCCGCTGTCACACTGGTTATTAGAATCAAATCCAGCAATTACGGAAGTTCAAACTAGCAACGCCGGAGATGAAATCCAGCAATGTGACGAAGTTCAAACTAGCAACGCCACTATTGCATCCCTTATGTTGCATCCCTCTGATATTGTAATTGATCCTCCTATACCCCCTAAAAGGGGGAAGCGTGAAAAGGTTACAAATCCTGACACCATCAAAGAAAATGAGTGCATTACCGCTATCATACAGGGTTATATCAATGGCTTAAGTATCGTACCCGCGACTAACCAGTATGGAAACAAAACGACACGCCGCGCCGCCCTCGCCATTCATCGGGCAGGATACACACCTGCGCAAGTGACGCGCTATACCGAACACCTGCAAGCACAACTTTTCTGGCAGGGCAAGAAACCGCCGTTAACGACAGTAGCAGAGGGGATAGCGGCGTACTGTGCAACGCATAAACCAAAGCCTGTCTTCGAAATCCCGGAAGGCCATTACGACCCGGCGCTGGATGATGGCACACCCGCCACGCCCGAACAGATTGCGGCGGCGAAAGCACAATGGGAAGCACTCTTGAAGGCAAAGAATGGGAATACAAAACACTATGCAGAATAAACTCGCCAAACGGGAACGGGTCGCGCCGCCCGTCATTACCTTAGACAATAGCTACGCGCCGATGCTGGAAGTGACTGACATCCGCAATGAGGAAGCCTGTATCGGAGCGGTGCTACAGAAGCCTGAGTTGTATGTTGCATTGGCTGAAATCCTACAGCCGTCTGATTTCTTCTTTCTCAAGAATGGCTACATCTGGAAGGCGTTCGATGAATTATCCAACGCGCGGCAGGGGATTGATATGCTAACCGTATCCGACGCCATGCAGGTATTGAATGCCCCGATTCAGGGCGAGGAGTTGATTCGTGAATTGGCGCGGATGATCGGCAGTGCCCCCGATAATCGCAATGCCGAGACTTACGCCCGCGCCGTGTTCAACAGTGCCGTTCGCTTGCGGTTACTGCGCAGTGCCGGTGAGATTTATGAGGTGGTACGCGATAAAACACTCAGCATTGACGCGGTTATTGATCGCTGCGACCAGTCGATTTTCAAAGCGACGAATCGCAAGACAGAAGCGAATACCAGCATTATGTCAGCGATGGTCGCGTATGCGAACAAGGTAGAAGCTAAACTCGAAGCGGGTGAACTCTCGCCCGGTATTCCATTAGGCTCTAAGCGGTTGGATGCCAAAACAGGCGGCTTATATCCGGGCGAAGTATGTGTTTTCGCAGGTGGAGAGGGTTCAGGTAAAACCACCTGGGTACTGTCACACTCACGCAACATCGCTAAGACAGGGCATAAGATAGCGCTGTTTACCCTCGAAATGACACAGGAAGAAATACTGCGTATCTTTACTGCAATGGAAACAGGTATCTATCGCAGTGTACTGAAGTCTTTTGCGCTGAGTAGTTATCAATGGGGGTTATTTACTAAGGCGTCGGGGGATATTGGCAATTGGAACATGGACGTAATTGACGAATTCCCGACGCTCACGCCGATTCAATGCCGCCGCAAGCTGCGCACGCTGTGTCAATCGGGCGATGTGGAATTGATCGTCATTGACGGTTTATGGCTGATGGAAGCCGATGAACCCAGCAAGGATCGCTGGCGGGATGTAACTATTATCATGCGAGAGTTGAACCAGATTGCACGCGATTTTCAAGCGCCTTTACTCATCACGCATCAGTACAAGGGGCAAATCGTGGGTAAGCCGACGATTTATGACTTATCCGAAAGCGCCGGGGTACGACGGAACGCGCAAATGATTTTTGGTCTACATCGCCCCCCGGCGGATGAAGAAGGGGTGGAAAGCGCCTATAGTGATGTCTACGCCCTCAAAGACCGGAATGGTTCATTGGCAGGCGAGAAGTTTGAGTATGTCTACGATGAGGCACATGATTTATACAAGGAAATGGGATCATGAATCGAGAGATACTTGAAATCGTGGTTCGACAGGATGTTAAGCTGCTTACCGAAGCGATTGCGCTATCTGCTAAGCGCGGACTAAAAACCTATGGTCTATCCGATATGCTGGTTAAACTCACCCTGTGGTTGAAATCAGGGCGCGATGACTTCAAGGAATGGGCGCAGTTATGCCAGCAAACCGAAACTGAGTGGAATACGTGGTATGCACGATACAAGGGGGAAACCGAATGAATCCCCCGATTATTCATTTTAAATTTTCAGCCAGTATGGATATGTGCGACATCACGGTAGAGCAAGACGGCAAAGAAGCCAGCTATAGCGACTTGCGCGTTAAGAAAGTGAACCTGCGAGACTGGCAAGAGCCAGAAATGGTGTATCAGGTGTTTATCCCCTGTCGCAAGGCGTTGGGACGCGATTACATGCTTTGCGCCGGGAGAGATGCCATTTTTTCGTATGTTCATAATGAGCGTAAGCCGTTTGTGTTTACTCCAATGGGGAATAACGAAATCGTTGATTTACCACAGCGTAAGAAAAGCAAAAAACGCGATGAGTATCAGCAGATGTTATTGTTTATGCCTGACAAGGGAGATGCATCATGACGACTGAAGAATATCGCGCCTTACGCACACGTCTACGTATCGAGAATCTCACTGCACGACTGCCGATTGTAGAGGCGCGTATCATGGAATTAGAGGCCGTCATGCTGCCTGTATATGCGGCGATGCGAAAAGCAAAGACGAAACACGAGAAAGAACTGGCATACGGTACAATGCCAGATAGAGCAGACTGGGACTTGCAGCAATATTGTGCAGAGCGGGATAACATTGTGCAGGCGCTGAAAGCGCTTGACAAGTAGTAGAAAACGACTACAATAAAGAGTATCGAATAGTGATTAGGGAGATTAAGGACATGATCGCTCGACAGGGTGATATTTTGGTTATTTCGGTTGATGAAATTCCGTTGGACGTTGTACAGAATAAGCGCAAAAAGGGACAGCCTATTATTCTCGCGCTGGGCGAGGTTACTGGACATGCCCATGTTATAACCATGCCAGAGGTGAAATGGTTTGGTAAAGATGTACAGTATGTGCAGTCTGCGAATCCGTTTGCCGTAACACACGAAGAGCACGGCACACTGACTTTGCCTGCTGGTGCATATGCGGTTATTCGACAGGTAGAATACACGCCTGCTGAATTGGTACGAGTGGCAGACTAACATGGCTAAAATCGAAAATCTGACACCAGAGCAAGAGCGTCAATTGGTGGAATGGCGCGAAAAATGGCTTGCTATTGGACGCGCCACAGGTGAAGCCGATATTGAGGCTATTCGCCCCGCTATCAATGATTTCTATAAACGCATTGGCAGGGACACGCCTTATATCTGGCGTGTTTCATCACCGATGATGGCGATTTTAGTTATTAATGTTTTGCGAGATCACCTTGTGGCTAATCTTAGGGCTAATCTTAGGTCTCATCTTGGGGATAATCTTTGGTCTAATCTTAGGGCTAATCTTAGGTCTCATCTTGGGGATAATCTTTGGTCTAATCTTGGGGATAATCTTTGGGCTGATCTTAGGGATAATCTTTGGGCTGATCTTAGGGATAATCTTTGGGCTGATCTTAGGGATAATCTTTGGGCTAATCTTAGGGATAATCTTGAGGATAATCTTGAGGCTAATCTTGGGGATAATCTTAGGCATAATCTTTGGGGTGATCTTAGGTCTCATCTTTTTGATAATCTGCAGATTCATTTGCGGGAAAATTTTTGGACTCGTCTTAGGTCTCATCTTGAGGATAATCCAACGTTTGAGTTTATTGGAACGGATTTTTGGGGTAGTCACGATAGCTATTGGATTGCTTATTATCTCTTTTCTCAGTGCTATCTAAAGAGCGACATCTATGACTCTGATGATTTAGCGAAATTGCAAGGTTGGGCGACGTTAGCCCAAAATTGTTTTTGGTGGTATGCCTATGATGGCATTTGCTTTGTATCAGACCGCCCGACAGCTTATGGTTTAGATACACAAGGGCGTTTGCATGGTGATAGCGCTATGTGTATGGAGTTTGCCGACGGATATGGATTCTATGCATGGCACGGTGTCCGTGTGTCTGAAGATATTATTATGCATCCCGAAACCATTACGATTGAGCAGATTGACAATGAACGCAATGCGGAGATGCGTAGAATTTTACTGACTCGTTTTGGGGAAGCGCGATACATCGAAGAATCTGGAATTGAACCCGTGCATCAGGACGATTTTGGCCGTTTGTATATCAAGCAGATTCCGATGGATGAACCGCTCGTTATGGTGCGTGTATTGAATAGCACGCCAGAACACGACGGTTCAATTAAGCCTTATTGGTTGCGCGTCGATCCGAATGCCTATGAAGGGGACGCGAGGCGATATGCAAAAGCAGCGGTAGCGAGCACGTGGCGTTGGCCTAGCGGAGGAATGGTGTTTAAGCGATGGCAAGACTACCAGCCAATTCAAGAAACCTAAAGCCAACCAGTATTCGCCTATCGGCTGAAGCGCAACATAAAATCGCGCTGTTGCAGGATAAGCTTGGGATTAAACAGAGTGCCATTATCGAACTTGCAATTAGGCGTCTGGCTGAGTTGGAAAAAGTGCAAAAAGTTGCACTGCCCACGAAATAGCTTTATACTGTGTCTATGGAAAAGTGAATGATTATGGCATACGCATGTTTAGAAATCATCGCCGTGTGTGTGGTCGTGTTGGTTGTCATCGCGGCGTATAGACTTTCTCCGTCTGGGTAAGGGGTTTATGCAATTCGTGGAGCGAATTGCCTTTATAAAGGGGCGGTGTTTATATGGGAAACGCGCCGCCCCTCTTTTTGGAAGGTATTGAATGCGCATTATTCGACAATCCGGCACAGAAGAGCGAGATGTCTATACGGTCAACGTCAAAGAACGGGATAGTGGTCAAGACATCGGTTGCATTCAGATTAGCACCCGCACCCGCACGACTGAGAAAGAGGCGCTGAGTCCGGCTACGCGAGGCAATCCTCACCATGTTATTTCCGATACCCGTCCAAGCCTAGACCATTTTTTATGTAACAGTTGCGGTGAGTATGTTCATAGGCGCGGATTTACCCCCGACAAACGCAATAGAGACGGCATTGATTATGTATGTAAATCGTGTCGTGCAGAGCAGCGACAACGCCAGCGACGCACCGAAAAAGAACGGCATTATTGACCGTTGTCACGTAAGTTTAATCCCTATTTGTGAAAACGCAGTATGATTTTCCCCTTGTTGCTTGACACACAATGAATATTTGATACAATACTTTTTAGGAGAAATAGTTTCACCCAGTTGAGGATTCAATTGATGACACATTTGAACCCATAAACGATGAAACCGGAGATGCTTATTGGTGTGTGGTCGGTAAACACCTGGTAAGAGCCTCTATAGCTTATTTAAATGAGGATACCGGACATATGTGTTGTCCAGTATGTTATGCAAGACGCGGCTATTTTAAGTAGCCGCTAAAATGAGTAAAAAATATCGAAAGCGCGTGAAAGCGCTTTTTTGTTGCCTATGAGGATTCATGTCTGAACGGTTAACGGGTAAACAAGCGCGATTTGTAGATGAATACATCGTTTGCTTAAATGGAACGGAGGCCGCGCGTCGGGCTGGCTATTCCGGTGATGATGCTACTCTTGCCGTAGCGGCAAGCCGAATGTTAAGAAACGATAAGATTTCACGCGCGATAGGGAAGCGGCTAGAACGCTTTGCCATGCCAGCCAACGAGGTACTCACACAGCTTACCGATATTGCACGCGGTGATATTGCGGATACACTGACGGCATTTGGCGCGATTGACCCATTAGAAGCCAAGCGGCGCGGTAAGTCCCATATCATTAAACGCTTCAAAACAAAGATTACTACTTATACCGATAAGGACGGACAAGACCATACGACAGAAGAAACCGAGGTTGAATTGTATGATCGTTTGTCTGCGCTGCAAACCCTTGCCAAGTATCATGATTTGACCAATACGGTTAAGGTTGAAGATTGGCATTCGGAAATTATCGGATTGCTCAAAGAAGGTATTATCACGCCTGAACAGGTAGAGGAAGAGTTGGGGAGTGAGCTTGCTCAAGAGTTATTTAACTCCGAAGGCTTACCAATCCTTACAAGCGGAGAAAGCTAGACGGGCGGTATCGCGATTAACCCCGCGTTATTATGAGGGGGATGACCCGGTAGAATTCATCAGTCGGGAAATGGTGATTCATGAAACAATAAAACCATTACACCCTGTACCAGAACAAGCCGATGTCTTACGCGCCATGTCGCATCAAACGAATGGCGCGTTTGATTACAGCACATGGTTGTACAGCGCACCGAAGAAAAGCGGTAAGACCACCATCGGGGCAGGTGTCGCCTTGTGGCAAGCGTGCCGCGTGCCGAATGGTCAGATTTATATCATCGGTAACGACCAAAAGCAGGCCGATAATCTCATGATGCAAGCCATACGCTATGCTATTGAACACAACCCGCGTTTGCAGAAACACGCTCGGATTGTGCGCTTTACGGTGTATCTGGATAACGACACAAAGATTGAGAGTATCCCGGTAGACCCGCGTGGCGAGGCCGGGATGAACCCGACGGGGTTATTCTGGACAGAGGCATGGGGCGCAATTGGCAATCGCCCTGAGTTGTTATGGTCAGAAGCCACGTTATCACCCGCGCGGGCGGGGCAGTCGTTTAAATTTGTTGAAAGTTATGCGGGATTTAAAGGTGAAAGCCTTATCCTAGAGCGGCTTTATGAAAGCATTATTAAGCAAGGAAAGCCGCACGATAGGATACCAGAACTCTATACCAATGGCAGCAGCATCGGCTACTGGTGTACGCGGCGTAACATGCCCTGGCAGGTTGACCACCCTGAATACTACGCGCAAGAGGAGCGGGAAAAAACACCCGCTGAGTATGCGCGTATTCATGGGAACGTGTGGGCAGATGCACAGCAAGCGTTTGTTCCTATCGAATGGTGGAAGTCGTGTCAGTCCGAATATACCACCAACAAGGGAGATACCTTTGTTATGGGGGTAGATGCTGCAACAACTTCAGACTGTTTTGCAGTGGTGTTGGTATGTCGTCACGGAGATGATGTTCAAACGCATTATATTCGCAAATGGCAACCTGGCCGAGGTGAAAAGCTGCTCTTTAGTAACCCGAATGATCCATTGGATATTGAGTATCCAGAGGGCGAAATCCGGCGCTTAATCGCTGAGTATAACATTATTGAGATTGCTTACGATGAGTATCAGTTACATGATCTCATGACGCGCATTCGGAATACAGAGTTTGTCAATTGCCGTCCGTTTCCGCAGGGCAGTGCCCGTCTTATGGCAGATAAACGCCTGTATGATCTCATTCGCAACCGACACATTATGCATAGGGGCGAAACGGAGTTGTTTGAACACATGAATAATGCGGCGGCGGAAATTAACCGACAAGAGAATACATTACGCATTGTCAAATCTGGCGACACCTCAAAGAAGATTGATCTTGTTATCGCCTTGAGTATGGCTTCAGATCGTGCCTTTACCTATGCGATGGATTAAAAGTGACTGACTTAAACCTGTTAGAGATTGAGAAAGCCATAGACCCCGCCCGCTATAGCGTGCAATCCCGCGCGGCAGACGCGCCTTTTGCGCCGATGTCAGACGTGCAAGGTTCGGGCGGTATATTCTGGCTGTCAATGGCGGGCAACGCTTTTGATGAAATGCCTGCTTGGAATCCGATTTATCCTAACTGGCGAGACAGAGAACTCTTGCGCTTTGTGCGTACTGAAGGCATGTTATCCAGCGCTGTCTATTCGATGGCGACTCGTATCGGCACGCTGAATTATGCGCTTAACGGCCCGCCCCGCGCTAAGAAGTTCGCTTCTGAATTACTAGAGAACCCCGGCTTAGGCGATACGCTTTCGACATTGGTACAAAAGCTGTCTACAGATTTAGATACCAGCGATAACGGCGCGTTTCTGGAATTATGGCGTCCCGGCAACCCGATGAGCGACGCGGGTTCACGTCCCGTGCTAGGGTTTGCACATCTGGATAGCCGTCAATGTTGGCGCTCCTATGATCCTGAATTCCCGGTCTGGTACACTAACCCGATTACCAGCGAAGTCCGCAAGCTTCACACCTCGCGCGTGGTCTTTACAGCAGACAATCCGCAACCTGTTGAACTGGCACGCGGCATTGGCTACTGTGCGACTTCGCGAGCACTGCGTATGGCGCGGGTATTCCGCAACATGCAAATCTTTATTGATGAGAAAGTCGGGGGACGCTTTACCCGCGCGATTGGCGCAGTATCCGGCGTAACACCCAAGCAACTGCGCGAAGCGTTAGCGCAAAATGCTGATAATGCTGATAGCAAGGGGTTTGTGATTTACAACGATATTCCTTTTATCGTGCAGCCGAGCATGGAAAAAGGGAATGAAGTCAAAATCATGATGCAAGACTTAGCCTCCATTCCGGATGGCTTCGTTTTTCGTGATGATGCTGATTTGTATGCTTACATTCTTGCTTTCGCCTTTGGGGTAGACGCTCGCGAATTCTGGCCTGCTACACAGAGCGGCGCAACGAAGGCCGATGCTTCTGTCCAGAATATGAAGGCACGCGGACGCGGTATCGGCAATCGCATCGAAACACTTGAACACATGATTAGGCGGGCGCTGCCTGAAACCATCTCTTTTGAATATGATTTCAGCGATGACGACCAGGATAAGCAAACGGCTGAAATCAATAAGCTAAAAGCCGATACCTACAAGGTGTTTATCGACATGGGAGCATTGCAAGGCTTCGAAGTGCGTTCGCTGGCGATTGCAGAGGGTATCTTAGACGGTGAAATATTAGCGACTGCACAGCAACCCTTGACCAGCGACGACAACCCCGACAATCCGCCTGACACCGCTATGTCTGACACGACGGATACAGGCGCACCGAATGATACACAGGACACGACCATGAATATCAAGAGTTATCAGGATTATCGCAGTCGCATTCGTTCCTTTGTTGCCAGTCTGTGGGGCGGCACGTCCAGCGCGTATGATTTTGTTGATAATATGTCGTATGCCATCACGTTGTATTTTACTGAAGCGTGGGAGACGATTGAAGCACAGTACGGCATAACCCCGGATGAGCGCACAGAAGCCAGTCAGGACAGGCTTACGCTTGCGATAAATACTGAAATCAGTTACATCTCAGGCTTTGCCGATGCTATCGCAGCCAACAGCAAGGCTAACGGGGGTGACTTAGCGCCATTGCTAGATCGTGCTGAGTTGTGGGCACGTGGCTATGACCGCGTAACAGAATTGGCTAAAACAATCATTGCCAGTGACGTAAAACATGTCTGGATTTATGGTGACACGATAGATCATTGTCCTGACTGTTCTCAATACGTCGGCAAGGTGTACTACATGAGCCAATGGGTTGAGGCTGGCGCAGTGCCAAAATCGCCCGACCTCGCATGTACAGGTATCCAGTGTGACTGTAGACTTGAGCCGACCACACAGCGCAAGACGCGCGGGGCAGTACCGCCGCTTATCGGACATAAGCATTTGCATAGTGAGTTATTCGATAAGGTGGGGACTTCCATAACGATGCCTATAACCGAATATGAACGGATAGCGGAAATGGTAAAACGTGCCCACGCTTAAACTCCAACCGCTCAAACCCATCAAACTGACCAGTTTGCCAACCGGACAAGAATATCTGATTGTGGCGAGACAATCCACCCGCAAAACCATGAAACTGGTTGAACGTGATTTTCAGAATACCCAAAAGACATGGAAACATAAAGCGAATATTGTAACAGTTGAAGAAGAAAACGCCAAAGCACTTACAATCACGGTGGGCACAAGCGATAAGCCGTATGTATTCGTTGAACTTGGCACAAAACCGCATACCATTCGTCCCAAGCGGTCTAAATATCTTCGCTTTAGAAGTGGCTATGTGGCCAAGACACGTATCGGGGTTATTAACAGCTATCCCGGCGGAGCATTTGGGAATGATGTATTTGCGCGGTCTGTGCGCCATCCGGGTTTTAAAGGACGTAACTTTACGGGTGCTATCGCGAAACGTAGACAGAAAAGTTTTGAGCAGGACATAAGCCACTCACTAGCGCTTATCGCAAGGAAGGCAAAATAATGCCGTATAAGATCGTTAAGCAAAAAGACAAGTATTGCGTGATGAATACCGATACGGGTGAAAACAAAGGGTGTTCAGACTCCGAAGATATGGCGAAGCAGCACATGGCGGCGTTATACGCCAACGAGAAAAAGCCCGGCAAAAAGGATATGGAGAGTATGAAACTCTCGCAGGCAGAAACAAACTACGGTGCGGCGAACGGCACAGTCGGGAAGGCGTGTAGTGTATGCCGCTGGTATTGCCCGCCAGATGATATGGAGGAAGGGTATTGTCATTTGGTAGACGACGAACCCGCGCCGATTACGCCGAACGGCTTGTGTGACCGATACGAAGCTATTCCAGTACAGCAAAATGAGCCGCCCGCGCCGATTCCAGTAACTATCGTTGAACCGATGGATAGCGAAGAAATGGCTTTGCCAACGACACGACGCGGCTTAGTGGACATTATCAAAGACACACTGAAGGCGCTTACAGAACTACAGGATGAACCCGCTTTTAGTGTCTTTAAGTCCAACGGCAAGCATTACTGGTTGGCGCGGCATACGGGAAAATGGGTAGACCGGGAACATGAAATCATTGCCGATAAAGCGCACGAGGATTATGTGAATCGTGTGCAGTCTGGGAAAGTTCCCCTGCCCGAACTGTGGGTGTGGCATAAGAAAGGCACACGACATGGGCAGGCCGATTATGTCTGGAAAGCGGGCGGTTTTGTTTTAGCGCTAGGGCATTTCGACGAGACGCCAGAAGCACAGAAAGCTATTGCCTATTACCAGAAACACAAGGGTAAAATCAAACTCTCGCACATGTTCAATTATCCGAAACGCGCCAAAGATGGGCGCGTTTTTTACGCCTATAACACAGTCGAAATTACCACGCTTCCCGATGGTGCGGAAGCGTTTCCGTACACATCATTTGAGGAGGTGGCAGCAATGCCGTTTACAAAAAGTCAGGAAGAAACCATTCGGGCTATTGGTGGCGATGAAATGTGGCAACGCGCTCTCGCTGCTGATGGCAAAGCACTGATTGACACTGAGAAGTTGGATAAAAACGGTGTCGAAAGCAAGGGATTGGATAACTTTGAAGGGTCATCTATCCCGGCAGATAAGGATATTGAAGCCTTGAAAGCGCAGGCGGGTGAACTAGAAACTCGCCTTAAGGCGGTTGAGGGATTGCCGGGTACGTTGGAGGCATTACAAGCTGCCATGAAAACGCTGCATAGTGAACTACAGGATAGCCAGCAGCGCGAAAGCAAGGCACTTGAGAAGATCAACGCCTTAGAAAAGAAGCTGTTGGAATATCAGGCCGTCGCGCCGCCTGCTACACAAGCCAAAGACACGCTGTTGAATGCGCGTGACAAGTCGCTGTTAGAACAAATCGCTCAACAGGCGAAGACCGAAAACACCCCTTCGTTAATCAATTTGATGGCAGGTCAACAGCCCGCCGTATCCGGATAATAGGAGAATAGGTAACAATGACACTCTCGGCAGAATTTCTACAGGAGAATTCAGGCGTCATCGCCAAATTTCTCAATGATACGGGATTCGGAACGGCACAAAAGAATGATCCGCCTTTTGCGCCCGTTGCTCCGTATTTGCATGGCATCGGCGGGTTACTCAACCGACGAGATCGTGAAAACCCGATTTTCTCGGCCATTGCCACACCTGAAAACGGCGTAGCAGAAGCGCTCCCGGTCTACAATGGTGCGCGGTATCTCGATAACAATTTTGGCGGCACAGACTGGGGTTATGACAGCCTGATTACGGGCGTTACGGCAGGCGACCTTGATGATTTCGCGAATCAACCGACTGAACCGTGCGCCGACGGGCCTGTAGGCGGATTGCTTAAGTTTTGCACGATGGTCAATACCTACGGCAATTATCGTATGTCCACACGCGAGGTATCACAGTATCGCATGGGACGTGCCGAGGATATGGTAGATGCCATGTTGGTACAGGTCGCCAACCAGTTTCCGCAGTCGGTGTTTGGCGTCCCTACCCCGACGCCTTCCCTGCAAAACGCACTCACCAACGAACTTGCTTCGCGTATTCTGGAAATGGTGATTGGTTTCCAGCGTATGTTTTACCCGCGTGTATTCATAGGCAGTCCTACCAACAACGTAGGGGAAGCAATGGATATTGTCGGGCTGGATACACACATCAACGCCGGAAATAAGGTAGACGCTGTATCGAAAAATGTGTGTACTGCCGCAGATAGCGACGTTAAAAACTTTGGAAGCAACGTTGTGGGCGCTGTGGGCGGGCGCGATATTGTGCAGTATATCGAAATGTGCGATGCCTATGTCACACACAAGGCGCGGCGGCAGGGGTTAGGGACGCCGGAATACATTATCGCCATGCGCCCCGAATTGTTTTACAGCATCAGTCAGGTGATTCCAATCCAGAAATATCAGCAGGTGATTGCACTGGCAAACAATGTCACCAATGGCCGCGCGAACGTCAACATGAATGATGCTTACAACGAACGCAATACCATTCGTTCGTCACACATGATTCCCGTGAACGGACGCATGATTCGCGTGGTTGAAGATGATACCATTGCCGAAGTCAGCAGCAGTCCCGGCGGCGTACCCACTTATGCCAGCACGATTTACGGGATTCCGCTAACCGTCATGGGCGGGATGCCTGTCACGTTCTGGGAATACTGGAATCATGCTAACGCACAGAGCGCCTCCGCGCAGCAGTACGCGGGCAATCTGACATGGGTATCGGACGGCGGTATGTTCCGCTGGTTCTCTGATTTCTCGAAAGGCTGCTTGAAACTGAATTTGCAGTTTACGCCGCGCCTGCGTATGCGCGTCCCGCAAATTGCTTGGAGAATCGATTCGGTAGCTTGCCAACCGTTGCAGCACTTCTCATCATACTCACCAGATTCGGCGTACTTTACCGACGGCGGCGCAACGACTGGCTCAGGGCAAAAATACTACACTTCGTGGTCACCGACATCACCTGTATATCCATAAATCGTGGTATAATGCAATTGTGGCGTGTATTTCGGTACACGCCACAATCTAAACACAAGCGATAGGAGTCGCTCATGTCCTCTCAAGATGATACCACAGCGCGTTCAAATCATCCCTTTATCATTAAAATAGACTATTTGTTTGCATCTCCTTATCATCACTTTTGCGATACACGAGAAACCGCAGAGGCTATTGTGCGCATGATTGTAAGTGCAATAGAAAAAGAGCAACGCATGATTGCACTCGACGTTGATTGTTATATAACAATCGAAAGTATCCGCTCTATACGTGTTATCGAAAAAGGTACACAATACGATGATTTGAAATGGTTAGGGTAAATTATGTCTGACCCTGATTTTACCGCTATCTTCAATCAAGTACACGGTTTCTTATCGTTGGCAGAAGCCGAACTGCTGTATCGCCTTACGTCCGAAGTGCCTGCCAATGGCGTGATTGTGGAAATTGGCAGCTATCAGGGACGAAGCACGGTCTGCTTAGGGCTTGGTGCGAAAGAACATGGCGCGTGGGTCTATGCTGTTGACCCGCATTACGATTATGAGGTGGACGGTACACATTACAGCATGGCGGATAATCAGTATTACTATGCCAACCTTGCGAAGTTTGGTGTAGGGGATGTTGTGCGAACGCTCAATACAACCTCATTCCATGCCGTGTGTAATTGGAAGGTTGACCACGATTGGATAAGTCTATTGTGGATTGACGGTTCTCACGAATATGAATATGTAAGCGAAGATTTTCGGTTATGGTCGCAATATATACACGGTAAAATCGTCATGCACGACACCGCCGGATACCATCCCGGCGTTACGCAAATGCTCAATGAAATCCTAGCGGCGGGGCAGTGGACGATCACACAGCGCGTGGATGCGATAGCGGTGCTTTCCAGAATATGATATAATAGCTATAAATAGGTATGCCGTTCACAGCGCGTCAACGCTCAACGGCTCTAACGTACAGGAGTACATCAGCTATGTCTAAGTATACCTCGCAATCTGGAATTTATGTCATATCCAATACGAAAAATGGTAAGGTCTATATTGGGAAGGCCTCCAATTTTAAAGATCGGTGGAATAATCACAAGAAGTTATTACGCGATAAGTCTCATTACAATCCATATCTACAAAATGCATGGAATAAATATGGCGAAAAAGCTTTTAAGTTTCAGGTGCTTGAGTATTGTCCAGTTGAAGAATTAAATGAACGTGAAATTCACCACATTGCTATTTATAAAGCGCGTGGTTTGGCTTATAACTTAACGAATGGTGGAGATGGAATAGCGGGGTATTCATTGCCCGATGATGTCAAGAAAAGAATGAGCGAAGCTAAGAAGGGTAACAAAAACCCCAACTTTGGAAAACCTATGAATCCTGAAATTCGCGCAATATTTGATCAGAATAGAATAGAGCAAAACGCCTTAAATTCTGGCAAACCGCGCAATGCAGAAACACGCGCAAAGATTAGCGCATCAAAACGGGGCAAAACGTTGAGCGATGAAACACGTAGAAGGATGTCCGAAGCGCATAAAGGCGAGAAAAATCATAGGTTTGGTCAAAAATTGAGTGACGAAACCAAAGCCAAAATATCCGCTTCTGAAAAGGGCAGGATCATTAGTGAAGAAACTAGATTGAAGATGTCTGATGCACACAAGGGGCGACGCAACAAAGATGATTAATTATGGGTTGCCTGCTGGATATAATTCACGGTTATTACCAGAGTATTTTGAAGACGTTCTTAATGACTCCTATTTTTGGCAGGCAGATGTTTATCGACTTGCCAATTTGTTAGCAAGGAGAAAATGCATTACGAGAATAATAGATATAGGGTGTGGTCGCGGTCAAAAACTCGTTTCACTTAAAGACACATTTGATGTTGTGGGAATAGACTACCGATCAAATATCGAATACTGCCAATCTAATTATAATTGGGGAACTTGGATTGAGTGTGATTTAAACACAAATATTCCGAATTTGGATTTTAAAAATTCAATCTGCATAAATGCCGACGTGATTGAACACATTCCAGACTTAACGGCGCTCATCGAAACACTGCGCAACGCCAGCAAGACGGCGGCCTATGTATTGATTAGCACACCAGACCGCGAACGGCTGAATCAGGGCACACCGAACGGAATGCCTGCGAATAAAAGTCATGTCAGAGAGTGGACACGACAAGAGTTTACCGACTGGCTGAAAAGTGAAGGCTTGCCCGTCATTTGGAGTGGATGGACAGTGAGTTTTGACAAGCAGCGTGATAAGCGCAATACGATACTGGTGATATTATCCAGCAGCGAAACAATAGATGACATGCCAGTAGCTTTTGAGGAGGCAAAATGAAGCCGCTTACTAAGGAAGAATGGGATCAATTATCTGATGAGGATAAGTGGCGTAAATATTCAAATCTTTTTCAGATGTACATGGGTTCGCAATTTTGGCAAAAGCAATTAGAGGCGATAATTTTAGATTACCAGAAGCGTTTCTTTGAAGGCATGATGGCTAGTTTTGAGGAGGCAAAATGACATGGAATAAAGACACATTATTGTGTTATGTTTTAACAAGGCGACGTGATAACGAATACCGAATAATGCCACAACAAATAGAAGCTGTTTATTCGAGTCGAGAGTCATTAGAAGCTGCTCACCCTGAAATTAACTTTAGATGGGTAGACTATCGCGATAGCTCACTGATTGCAGCATTCGCGGGTGACGATATTGATGGATGGGTAGTTTTGGAACGCGCAATTATATGACGCTCTCCGTATGGATGACCCCGACGCCATTTGAAGCGTCCAGTGATACCACCAATTCTATCCATCAGATCGTAACGCGCTTGGATAAGCATCTGCCTGATTATGATGTACGTTTGGTAGAAAACCCCGATAACGCTATACTCTACGCAGCCCATGCCGGGCAAGGTAGCAGCGTCCCGATTCATGTAGCCCATTATCATGGTCTTTACCCGACTGCGCAGGGGATGGACGGCGGCTATTACAGCATTAACGCGCATGTCATTCGTAATCTAAAAACAGCGCTGGCGATTACCGCGCCGTCCAATTGGATCGCAGACGTTATCCGCAGAGATCAACATATTTCACCCCGAATTATCCCCTGGGGGGTAGATACTCAAGAGTGGACACCCGGCACTGATCCACATGTATATGTCCTGTGGAATAAGGCGCGGGTAGACGCGGTAAGCAATCCCGCGCCGATGTTGGAGTTGGCACGCCGCGCTCCGCAAATTCCGTTTCTGACTACATTTGGCGACGGCGGGCAAAATGTTAAAACCATAGGCCGCCAGCCTTATGAGACGATGAAACAGTATGTACGCAATGCATCTATTTATCTCAGCACCAATGTTGAAACGTGGGGAATCGGTGTAGCCGAAGCAATGGCGTCAGGCGTACCAATTCTAGGCTTTCGGCAGGGCGCAATTCAGGAATATGTCGAGCATGGTGTAAGCGGCTTCTTAGCCGAACCGGGAGATATGGACGGCCTTTATGAGGGATTACATTACTGCTTAAAATATAGAGATACATTAGGCGCAAATGCGAGAGAAGCCATAAAAGCCTATACGTGGGATAGAGTAGCGCGAGAATTTGCAGCAGTATACCGAAGTGTGCTTGAACCGCATACAGGCGCAAAAGTCAGTGTCGTGATTCCTTGTCACAACTACGCGCGATACTTGCCCACAGCGATTGAAAGTGTACTGAATCAGGAGACGAATTTTGACTATGAAATCATCGTGGTTTGTGATCGCTGTACCGATGAATCGGAAGCGGTGGCGAAACAGTACCAATCGCGTGGTGTTATTGTATTGCTTGCAGACAACGGAAACCTTTCGGCAACACGTAATCAAGGGATACAACACGGGTCTGGTGAATATATTGTCTGCCTTGACGCAGATGACAGGCTTGGGGACGTTCGCTTTTTACAAACGTTATCCGATACACTTGACACTGACAGAACGCTCGGAGTAGCCTTCACTTCTATTCAATTTATGGATAGCGAGGGGAATTTAGGCCACAAGTCGACATGGCCGGATGGCTATGATTACGATAAGCAGTTGCATCGAAACAACCAGATACCAAGTTGCTGTATGTTTCGTCGTCAAGCTTGGGAGCGGGCGGGCGGGTTCAAAGAATATTTTGTTTATGCGCAGGACGCTGAATTCTGGACGCTGGTTGGTGCATTAGGCTATGGCGCGAAACATGTCGTAAACGAGGGCTGGTTTCACTACCGCTTACACGACCAATCACAGTCGATGGTACACCGCACGGGCAAAGTGCCTGAACCGGATTGGACAGAGTTCTATCCCTATGCGCGTGACAACCAGCGGCCTTTCGCCAGCGATGGCAAAGCGCCGCGCGGTTCATGGCCTGTACGCTTCTATCACGAGCCAACCGTGACCGTGATTATCCCGGTAGGTAAAGGACACGAACGCGCGGTAAAGGACGCGCTGCATAGTGTTGAGGGACAAACGTATCGCTACTGGAATGTAATCGTCGTTAATGATACCGATAAACCGTTGGATTTAACCGGGTTTCCATTTGCGCGTCTGATCGTTACACCAAAAGCCAACAGTGGGGCAGGCAAAGCACGTAATACAGGCGCGAAATTAGCCAAGACGCCGTTTCTGGTATTCCTAGACGCCGATGATATGTTGAAACCACGTTTTCTCGAACTGGCGTTAGCGGCTTATCAGCAGATCGGAAGGTATGTTTATTCTGATTGGCTGACACAGGAACAGCAAACCAATTTCCAGACGCATACTACACCCGATTACAGCTTAGATGCTTTTCGTAACGCCTTCTCTATCCATCCAGTGACAACGCTCATCCCGCGCAAGTGGTTCGAAGCCGTCGGCGGTTTTGATGAAACCATGCCTGCCTATGAAGATGTTGATTTATACCTGAAATTCTTGACACGTGGTTTTTGTGGAGTCCGTATTCCAGAACCGCTTTTGATTTATAATCTGAACAGTGGACAGCGCCGCAAGCAGGGCAAGGTGTGGGAAAGTGAATTCCGTGCCTTGATGAAACAACGCTATGGCGCGTTTATGGAGAGTAACAGTATGTGTAATTGTGTTGAACCACCCGCCGGGAAAAAGGCCGCCCCCCCGACACCCGAAAACGTAGCGGAGTTTAAAGAAACATTTGGGGATATGATGAAAGCAAGGCTAGTCTGGGAGTATGCAGGCACGGGCGCGGTCACATTTAAGGGGCCAGCAACAAAAGTGAATTATGGACGCCGTTCGCGCGGTGACATATTCATGGTGTGGGAAAAAGACGTTACGCTATCCAGCGGTGTATTTGAACTGGTGAATGAATACACGCCCGAACCCGAAAAGACGGTTATCCCCGAACCGCCACCAGAAATGACAGTAACGATAAAAGCGCCTGATTTAGTGCTTACCGCTGCTCATACCGCAGATGGTGAACCCGTCAATACAACAGAAACGTTTGAATTGACACGTCGTAACCCGCCATTGATAGATGATAACGGGTTGGTGATAGTCAGGGAACAACTGCCAAAAACCCGCAATAAACCGGGGCGTAAGGCTAAGACACGATGACTGATACTGAACTGCTCAAACAGCTTGCCGCTTTTCTCAATCGGGCGGTATTCGTGGCAGGGGATACCGCTAGTATTGCCGATATGGTACAGCGTTACAAAGACCCGCCGCTTACCCGCGCTTTTCCGATTGCAATGAAGCTCACCCGCGCCGAACATCGGCAGTTGACCGCTTTGATGCAAACCATTAATGAGCGCTTCAATGCCGCCGCCTGAATTACTTATCCTTGCTGCACTGGCGACCTATCGCTTGACGCTGTTGTTTTCAAGGGAAGCCGGGCCGGGTGATATTTTCGGACGGTTGCGCTATTGGGTAGGTGTCAGGCCAGATGAGTACAGTAAGGAAACGGCAACCGGGTTTCTCTCAGAATTAATCCTATGTCCCTACTGCCTGAGTGTGTGGATAGGCTTTTGTGCCGCGTTGCTCATCGCAATCGCTCCGCTCGTGGCGTTCTGGTTGTTCCTACCGTTCGCTCTATCGGGTGTAAGCGTCTTCTTTTTTAAATGGACTGGTGTGTAAAATGGATAGAATGCCTTGTAGGTGCAATCATGCCATAACGGGAAGATGTTTTATCAAAGTCGATAATGACTGGCGTAACCGTAATTTGGATACATATTTTAAATGGATGGACGGAATGCATAAACTTGGTTTTGAAGCATTCCGCAGTGGTGAGCAGCAGCGCTTACACGAGAAAGCCATTAGTATGGCGAAAATGGGTATTGATGATACACGCCTTATTAAATGTGAAATTGATACATCGCCATTTACCGTGAAACTGGATGATATTTATGGCTAGATGCTCAACACAAACTCTACTCGCGCTGGATGAATGGGCGCAAATACTAGGAATTGATCCCTGGTCATTCAACTCTTGTGTTTATCCGGGCACAAAATCGGCACAATGCCGTGATGTATTTCAGCAATTTTCATGGCAAAAGGATCATCTTTCACGCGAGGAGGTTGGGGACGCTATTGCCGAAGCCGAACGGATGCTTGCCGATTCGTTGTTATATTGGCCTGCGCCGTATTATGTGGTAGATGAAGTTATTCCCTACCCGCGCCCGCACCAAAGGGCATATTTTGGTTATGCAGGCACATGGCGCGGAGAATGGAAAACCTTTGGTACGCGCTGGCATAAGGTGATTAGCGGCGGTGTTCTCAACCGGACTTTAATCGGCAATATCGCCGGGGTAAATCTCACTGCTTCAGACTTGGATGGCGACGGCGTAAAGGAAACCTTTACCGCTACCATCACTGATGCGGCTGTTGGCACAATCACTGATGTGAATGAAATTG
>JAEHJW020001565.1_pt1 | contig 29646 bp, 50 predicted proteins | sample 9271431 | NCBI WGS metagenome assembly JAEHJW02 | reverse complement strand
TTATAGGCCCGACGATTTAAGGGCCGCCGTGATCGGGCTGGAGTTCCTGTTGATGCTCTCCGCTATGGCCGTCTGGAGCTGGTCCGCCAGGCTGCCCACGTCGCTCAGATTGCCCGTCCCCTGGATCGTAATGCCGGAGACATTCACGGTCACCCCGCCGGAGCCCGCGCCTGAGGATCCTCTCCCTGAGCCGGCCGTGATCATGTTTATACCCGTCGCCTCCTGGTAGGCGTCCGCCTGGGCCTGGTACTGGGCCTTCAGGCTGTCCGCGAAACCGAACCCGTACTCGCTGCCGACGCTCAGATATTGATTGCCCGACACCGAGGCCAGGTTGCCCATGACCTGGGCGTAGGTGCCAAGGTCCACGCCGCTTCCGTTGCCGGCAGGGGCATAACCCGCGGCAGAGCGGTCGACAGCGGACCCGTAGCCGCTGTTGCCCAGGGTGTTTATGCCCATGGCCTCCTGATAGGCGTCCGCCTGGGCCTGGTACTGGGCCTTCAGGCTGTCGGCGAAGTCGAACCCGTACGCGCTGCCGACGCCCAGATATTGATTGCCCGACACCGAGGCCAGGTTGCCCATGGCCTGAGCGTATGAGTCCAGGATGCCGGAAGAGCTGCCGGAGCCGATGGCGGCGCCCAGGGTGTCCTGGACCGCGCTCCGGAGCGTGCCCTGGGAGCCCGTTATCCCGTCGGCGATGGTCTGTATGAAGGCCGGGCCTGTCTTGTTCAAATCGGAGAGCGGCCCCTCCTTCGCCGGAGAAAAGGGCAGGAGTTTGCGGACCTTCCCGACGACGCTGGAGACGGCGTTATAGGCCTTTTCCGCCTCGTTTTCGACGCCCTGGACAAAGGCGTCTATGAGGTGCTCCCCCGATGTAACGGCGCTGGCTATCAAATCTCCGAAGGCCTTTCCGGCCTTGTCGGTCTCCCGGGTGAGCCAGTTAAACCCCTCCATTATTTTTGTCAACATCTGGAGGATGGGGGCTGGATTGAGCGACGCGCCGATGTTGTCCTTGAAAGCCGCGAACGCGGCCGAGGTCTCTTTCTCGCTGCCCTGCATATTGGACATCATGGTGTGGAAAGCGCTGTCTGTCTCGCCGGCGCTTGCCTTCATGTCCTTCAGGTTCTGCTGGAACTGGTTGAACTGCGCGCCAGTGAGGGTCAGCACAGGGCCCAGGGCGCGGATATTGGGGATGAACTTCTGCATTTCCTCCGCATTGCCGCCGGTGATCTGCTGCAGGTCCTGAAGCACCTTTATGATGCCTCCGGACTGGGCGTCGGCGACTATGTCAATGCCGGCCTGGCGGAACTTGTTCGCGTTCCGGTAGAGCTCCGCGAAGGCCTCCCGGAGGCCGGTCGAGGCCTCGGCAGTATCGTAACCGGCCCCGGTGAGCGCAGTCAGGGCCGCAAGCACCTGGTCCAGGGAGACATGGAGCTGCGCCGCATACGGAAGGACCGGTCCAATAGATTGGGCGAGCTCCGGGAAAGTGGTCATGCCGATCCGGACGGCAGTGAAGAATTTATCGCTGATGCTGGAGACGTCGTTAAGGTTCTCGCCGTAGGCGTGCATCGTGGAAGCGAGGAGCTTTGTGGACGTATAGACGTCCGTCTGCCCGGCGCTGGCCGCCTTCGCGGACCTCGCGAGCATCTGCATCGCGTCGTTGACCGGGATATTCGCGGAGAGGACCTCGTAAAGGCCCTTCGCCAGGTCTGTCGGCGTGCGGCCGAGCTCCGGCGCCATCGAAATTATCTGGTCCCTCCATTCCTGCATGAGGGCCTGGTTTCCGTGGACGAGGGTGCCGACATACCCCATCGCACCGGCGAAATCGGCGGCGCTCGACACTACGCTCTTTAATCCGTAAGCGACCCCGGAGGCGCCCAGATAGCGGGCAAGCGGCCCGAGCGCGCCGCCCAGTTTTCCGCTCGCCGCCGCGGCGGCGCCGGCGCCCGCAGCCATGTTCTCCATCTCGCCCGATGCGCCCCTCGAGCTGTCCTCGACCTGGCTATTCGCCTGCGAAACGGCGTGGGCGCGCTCCTGGAGCTGCCCGACAGAGGCGGAGAGCTTGTCAAGCACGCCGCCTGTTTCGTCTACCGCGCGGACTGTAATCTGGACTTCAGCCATTATTTTTTCTCCTTCAAGCCTTCCTCGATAAGGGCCAGGACGCGCAGGTCTTCGAGACTCACCCTGTGCATCCGGAGGACCGTCCCCGCATCCACCAGCCCGCTTAAGGAGCGGAGCATCCCGCGCATCTCCAGTATCCGCCTCTCGGCAGGCGAGAGGGGGGGGACGGGGCAGCCTTTTTCAGTCTTGCAGCCCGGGGCGATCCCATCCTCCCCCTCGATATCGATACAGGTCTCACAGCGCACACCCGGGGCGTCTATTCTGAACCGGATGTGCGCAAGGAGTTTTTTGCCTTCTGCCGCTCCTCTTCCTCGTTGAGGGCCTGCAGATCGATGCAGATATCGTTTATGAAGCGGCTGAACTGCGGCCAGCTTTTCATAAGCGTGTCGCAATTCTCTGATGAATAAGGGAACTCCTGGCCCTCGAGGGTAAACCCCTTCCAGTCGCGCACGGCCGCGCGGCCCGTGAGGACGTCGCCCTTCAGCACATCGAGCCGTTCCTGCGGCTGGTGATGGCAGTCCCAGGACCTGACTGTCGCCTTGCGCGCTATGTCCTGGAGCTCCTCCCGGCCCACGTAGCGGACGAGGACCTGCGCCCCGTCATTGCCGAATGGCACCCACACCTGAAAATCGTTTCGCTTCAGACCGCCTATTTCCACTTATTCGTCCTCCTTTTCCTTGTCTTTTTTTTCCTCGGTCTTCTCGAAGACCTCCGGGCCGAAATGCCCTTCCGCGATCTCGTACTCCTGGCCAGCCTCGAGGGCGAGCCCCGAGGCGGCGTGCACGCCGGTTATCTTCGCGCGGACCCTCATCTCACATCACCTTGGCAGACTGCCGGTTTATGATGTTTACCTGAAACGGGTTGGTGACCCCCGTCATGCCGGCCGGCGCGGTCGAGCAGCCCAGGCACTGGAGCTCCACCGGGTGCTTCAGTATGCCCGCGGAGATGGGCAGGTCCACGTTGCTGATCTTCATCGAGGGCAACTGGACCTGAAAGCTCCTGTTATAGGTGCTCGCGATATTGGCCCCCGTAAAGGTCATGTCCATCTTCTAGAGGGTGAGCGGGTCCCAGTCGTTGAAGTAGGTCGCGGCCTGGTAGCGCGGGAATTCGAGCTTGAGCGTGATGTCCGGCAGCCCGTCGTTTGACGGCTCGTCTATGTTGTCCATGCTCGTGCCGGTGCCGTAGCGCCCCGCCATCTTCCTCTTGAACTCGAGCTCGAACTTGTTCGGATAGATGATATTGCTGCTGCCCAGGGCCACGTCCGAGGCGTTATTCATCCGGAAGACGCCCTGGCCCATGAGCACGCGGTTTGACGTCTCGAAATAGGTCACGTTATTGAACGTGGCGAGGGTATTGACGGCGCTATTGGTAATGCGGTCTATCGCGATCGCGTGGAAGGCGATGTCCAGCGGCTTTCCGACTTCGCCCGTGATCTTGAAGCCCGTGATCTTCACCGTCGTGAACTCGTCGATATTCACCTGGTTGTCGACGATGAAGGTGGCGAAGTAGCTATCCAGCGTGTTCGCGAGCGTGAACGTCTGGGCGTACGCGGTGGTTGCGCCCTGCTGGACGGGCGCCGCGGCGAGCGGGCCCATCGCCAGGGCGATAAGGAGGTCCAGACCGTCATAGCGCAGATAGGCGGGGATGTCGCCCTCGCACTTCACCTGGGCGTTGACCGCGTTCTGGGGGAAGTACAGCCCCAGCGAGTCGTCTATCAGCGACTGCCTGCTCCGCTTCAGCGTATGCGGCTTTATGAGGACGCCGTTATTGGCCCCGCAGGCTACTGCGGTGCCCCAGGCGGACGCGAGCGCGACCGCCGCCTTTACATTTACTCCTGCTGCGCTAAGTGGCATAAAAACCTCCTATTGGTAGCTCCTATTGGTATGTCGTATCGAACATCGTCGTAAAGTCGACTCCGTAGACGGCCGTCGTCTTGTTTACGAAAATCAGCTCCGTCTTTACCGGCCGGAGCTTGTATATGGCGAGGCCGAAGGTCGCGTTCGTGAGCGCGGTGAGCACGTCCGTAACCACCTTATACGCGCCGTATGCCTGGCCCGTGGCCCCGGTACCCAGGCGCACGTCCTCGTTAATACCTGAGACGATCCGGAGGGACCTCGCCGCCACGAGGGCCTTGAAGGTGGGCAGCTCCTGCCAGTTTTCCCCGTCCACCCATTGGAACTGCGAGCCCTGGTAGGCTACGTATACGGCCGGGAAGCCCAGGGGCAGCTCCGCGATCTCCTTGTCGAGCTGGCCAGCGTAGGTCTCCACGTTTTTCAGGTACGTGAGCTGCGCCTTCAGAGTGGAGATGATGCCGTTTTCAATGTCGACGAAGGTCATGGTTAATAGTTATCCAGGTTGATCTGTCCCGCGCTCGGGTTACTCGGGTTATTGCCGGTGCTGCCGGTGGTGAATGTCCGGTTATCGATGCTCTGCGAGTTCGTGGCCGGCTCCTCGATGACGGCGGGCTGGGGCTGGATGCCAAGGGTCATCGCGCCGGAGGCGATGTCCTTCAGGCGCGCAATCGCGTCCTTGTACCTGTTTTCGTGCACCGCCGGCACCTCCTCCACGCGCCTTGCGAAGAGGTTATGGATGGCCAGCGCCACGCTGATGCTCCGGACGACGACCGGCACGGGGTTGAAGGGCACCTGGTACTTGGCCCCGCAGTAGCCGTCTATCATGGCGTCGCCCTCCGCGATCGCCTCGTTGATGCGGGCCGTATTTATTGTCCCCAGGCCCTCGTCGTCCGTGAGCTGGACGAGGGTGTCGTTTATGAGGACATTTTGAAGATCGGTCAATTGGGAGTACGGCATTTTAATAATCCCACCCTTTCCCGCCCTTCAAGGTGTGGGGGCTGCGCCCCCACTGCCCCCGAAAAGGCATCATTTCTTCTTTTCCTCCGGCTCTTTCAAATGCTTTTTGAGCGGCTCGGCATCCTTATCCGTCAGCTCTATCTCGGCTCCGTGCTCGTGGAGCTTCCCGTCGTGCTTTATCGTCGTCCCGTGGACGAGGTATTTCTTAAGTTTGTCCGCCATGTTAAAACCTCCTTTTAAAGAGGGGCGGAGCAAGCCCCGCCCCTACATCCAACAACCGTCTACGCCGTCGCGTTCTGCCCAAGCAACCGCTATGCGGTTGCGTTCTGGATGAAGTACCCCACGTCGTTCGCTATCACGACCTCGGCCGAGTTCCAGGCGACCTTGAGGTAGTGAGCGCCCTTGATGCCCCTCTTGGGATCAAAATCCCTTTGTGTTTGGCGCTGCATCTCAACGAAGGTCGCCCCGAAGGTGATGCTCCTTATGCCGGGCTTGGGCTCCACGTAGAGCGCCGCGGCATGCTTGCCCCAGAGCCTGGTATAGGAGGGCGTCTGGCCGGGTTTCGCCGTGTTATATCGTGCGCGGCCCACCAGCACCTGGTCCACCTCGAATAGCGAGGCCACCTCGTCCCTCGTGGCCATGCCGCCCTCATGCGCCTGCAGCCTGGTTGCCGCCTTCACGGCGTCCAGCATCTGCGGGTTGGTGCGGAGCGCCATCCACGTTTGAATGCCGAAGACGAGCGTGTTTGCCCTCTGGAAGCAGCTCTCCACCGCGGTCAGGATGTCGTTTATCGGCGTGGAATTGGCGGCGCTCCACTGAGAGGCCCCCGAGAGCGTCACCTGGTTGGAGGAGCTGTAGTTCGCGGCGTTGAAGACGGTGGCAGCGACCCTGTTTTCCTCCGCGATGTCCAGAAGCAGGTTCAGGTAGTTATTGGTGTCGATTTCCGGCTGGAGCGGCTGGTCCGCGTTCTCGATGACCTCCTCCGGGAGCCAGTCGCCGAAGGCGTGGTCCTTGACCGAATAGTTTCCGGTTGAGGCGCCCCAGTCCATCTCGTTGGGCAGCGCCTTCGGGAATACGGTGTCGTCCGCCAGGGTGAAAGAGTCCGCCTTGGTGTATACGAAGTACTTGTCCGACCTCTTCTGCACGGGGACGATGGGCAGGACGGCCGGCCATATCATCGCCTCGTTGCGGTAGCGCACCGAGAGGTTCGTCAGCGCGCTATCGATATGTAACTGTCCGACAGGTGGCATGTGTGGTTATCCTCCTATTTCCTTATGATGGTGACAGCCTCGCTGCCGACCGTCACGCTGGTGAATATCGCGCGGAACGATGCCGACGCGTTATTTGCGACCGCGCTGCCAGTGATCGTCACTCCCGTCCCGGCCGTCAGCGTTACGGCGTAAGCCGCCAGGCAGGCGATAGTGATGTCGAAGCACGCGCCCACCTGGACCCCGGGAACCGCGGCCACGAGATTTGCGGCCGTGTCCGTCGTGAGCGCCCGGGCTGCCGTTGGCGTGATCGTGAAGAGGCCGCTATTTTCCAACTGCGCCGCCGTGAGGGTGGCGGCCGCGTCCGCCAGGGCGACAATGGCCTGGGCCGCCATGGCAGAGTACGCCGCATTGGGCTCCAGCATCACGCCGATTATGTCTCCGGAGACGCCGCTTTCCAGCGCTATGCCTATGACGGCGTTGCCGAACGCGGCCGCCACGCCCTGGCCGCTCGCATTCGCCGTGATCGCCTGCCCCCTCGTGACCGTGCCTCCCAGCACGACATTGCTTATGCCCTTGACCATAACCTCCACGCTGTCGCCGGCGTTTACGGTCGTGGACTGGAATACGCCTATCAGCGGGTTTGAGGCCGCGGAAGCGACGGAAAAAGTATCGTCGTCCGCGCCCGGTGTGGCGATGGTGTAGGCGGTGGCTATCGCCGCCGTGCATTTCGCCGCCTTGCTCATTAACTGCGTTGCCCGCATGCTCATTTACGCGATCCTCCTTTCGAGCTCGAAGAGCTCCGGGTGTTCTTTGGCGACCGCCAGCATGGCGTCCTGGTAATCGGCCTTGTGCTTCTCCTGGTACTCGGTGATCAGCCGGTCGCGCTTCTCCTGGAAGTTGCCGCCCCCAGGATCGTCCTGGCTTGTGGCGACCTCCCGGAACTGGATCGCCTTCGGCAAGCCGGCCAGGAAGGACCTCATGAATTCAAACGGGGTCTCCTTTTTGCCTTTGTCCTCCGCGAACTCATACGTTGTCTCGATGCCGGCGATGGCCTGCATGAAAGACGTTATCCCCATGCCCGCCTTTTCCATCGCGGGAACCAGGATGCCTTTTTTCTTGAGGGACTCGCAGAAATCGGCGATCTCTTTCTTTCTTGCGGCCTCCGCCTTCGCGGAAAGCGCGGCTTCCCGGGCCTTTAAGGACCTTTCCTTCTCCGCGAACTCCGCCGCGATCCGCGTCCGCACTTTCCCCTCGGACATGCTCATCGCGCTTGCCGCCGGGGATACAATGGCCCCGAATGCGCAGCGGCCCTGGCAGATGCCGCAGGCGTTGCAGTCGTCCGGGTCGATGGTATACGGCTGCCCGTCCCCTCCGTCTATGGCGTCCATCGGGCAGACCTCCGCGCACAGCCCGCAGCCGTTGCAGTTCGCGCCGATAACGGGCGCGCCGTCTCCATGAAATTCCCGTTTCCTTCCGGGCCCGGGCGAATCGACATCGATGCCTTTGCCCTTCAGGAAGCTCTTGAACTCTTCCCAGAAATTCATATACTGCCTCCTTTCGTTAAAACTCATCAATGATTTCCACTTGCTCTCGTCCACCTGGATGCCTGCCTTCTTCGCGGCCGCCAGGATGCGCTTCGTGATTATGGCCACCTCCTCCGTCGTGTATTGTTTGCGGTTCTTGGGCATGCCCCAGTAGGAAAGGTCGTGAAGGACGTGCGCCTTGTCCGCGGGGTAGCGGTAATTCACTGGGTCCGCGAAATCGTCGTCGGAAATGCCCGAATACTTGCCGGGCTTCGTGACGTTGCCGCCCTCCTTTATGCCGATGCCGTATTTTTTAGAGCGCGCGGTTTGGGCGGTCTTGTCGCCGGCGGCCGCCGCGAACTCCTCGAACTCGATCGTTGCCGCCTCATCACCGCTGAACGCAAAATCCGGAAGCCCTTTCACGGCCGGGGGCATCGCGCCCAGGAAGCCAATGTGCCGGAGCGTCATATCCGGATAGAGCGATATGGAGCGCTTCTTGTAGAGCCCGGACTTGAGCCAGCCCTGGAACTCCGGCACGGTGGGCTCCACGTGGGCATAGAGCGTATCGCCTTCGCGCTCGAGGCCCTTCACCCAGCCGTATGCCGGCGCGTTGTCCTTCGGGTGTCCGATGACGGCCGGCGCCTCGTGCGCGGAGGGATCGTATTTCGACGCGATCGCGTCCAGGTCCTGCTGCGTCCAGTCCCTCGTCTCGCCCTTCGAGTCCGTATGTTTGCCCGTGCGGAAGACGGCGATCTTTAATTTCATTTCAGTCTCCTTTGCTCCTCAAGTAATTGCTTATTGCCCGCTCGAAAACGCCCTGGGCGTCGGTCTGCTCTATCGCCCGGGTAAAGAAGGGATTCGCCTTCATGCCTTTCACGCTCTTGACCGGGTGCTTTGCCCCGGGCCAGAAGAGCGCCTTTTTGTTGACCGGCACTATCGGTGTGCCGTGGGGCCCGTAAATGCCGGTGCCCTGGTGGACGTACTTTGCATACGGAGCGGTCGCCTTGACCGTGGCCTGCATACCCATATTGCTCAGGTAGAAGGTGATCGAGTTTGCCAGGTTGCTCGTCCTCACGGGCGCCTCTTTTTTTGCCTTCCCCTCTATCTCCTCCGCGAGGCTGTAAACTCCTGCGTGGATGCCGCCCTGGATATTGCGCCTTATGGACATCATGAGGCTTTTCAAATCCGGGGTGATGGAAACTTCGATCCTTATCATGCGCCGAACCTCGCCGTAATCGTCCCGTGGCAAAATGGGTGGTAAGGGGGCGCCTCCGAGCGGTCGATGAAGTCCTGTATGTTGTCCACTATCGCCTGGCCCCTGTTTTTCAGGAACTGCTGATACGCCTCCGGCGTCATGCCGGCCTGGTTTTGCATGTTGGCGTATGCGTCCTTGACGCTCAGGACCTTCCCGTTCATTTCCTCGCAGAAAGGGCATTCGGCGGTGGGCTCGTAGATCTCGGCCTCCGGGAGGCCCATGTCATGCATCTGGCTTATGTGTCCCCAGTTCCTGATCCGCTGCACGGCGGTGTCGATTATGCGGTCCGCCTGGCCGTTGCTGACCTTGATCATGTGAGATTTCAGGCGGCTGACGAACTCCGTGACCGCGTGCGGGTCCCCGCGGCCGAAGAGCCCCTCCCCGCCCTCGAGATAACGCTCCTTCAGGAAATTGAGCATGGACCGCTCCGCATCCGAATTGTCTATGAACTTTGATAGATAAAAATGGTCCAGCGAGCTTAAGAAGTCCACGCTTCGCACGTCCGCGCCGCCGAATCCGATCTCCACCGATGGCACGGCAAGCAGATCGGTGAGCTTGTGCCATTCGTAGATTTGCTGCACCATTCCGCCGATCGCGGCCGCGTCGATCGCCGAATAGGACTCGCCCAGGGTGCGCTTGACGTTCGCCTGGAAGTCCTCGAGCGTGGGCGGCTCCTGCTGCTGCGCGAGCCAGGTCTCGACCTTGCCCACGCCCTCCCGGGTGAGCTTCGTGAGCATCGGGGAGATCATCTCCATGTACTCGGCGTGCCAGTCGGGAGATTTAGGGCCCGCGAACTCATGATGCCCGCATTTGCATTCCCTGAAGGCGCCTGCCGTGCTCACCTGGGCCCCCTGGCTGGCGGGAAGCGGAGTGGCTATCTCGTCGCCTTCTTCAGGCTGAGGAATGCCGTATGTCTCATAGAGATAACTGGCCGGGAATCTGAGCCCCATCTTCTGTATCACTGCGTCCCTGTCTGCAAGCGGCTTCAGGTCGGCCTCCTGCGCGGTGCGTATCCAGAATTTCGGATAATTCTTGACGGCCGGGAAATTGAAATCGACGAGCCAGCGGATGAGCTGATTGTTGAGCTGGTTTGAAAGCAGGTCCGCGTCGGCCTTCAAGTAGTCCTCGCGCACCTCCTCGTGGGTCTGCGCCGCGGCCTGGCCGCCGGAGCCCGAGCGCCCGCTGTGGCCGCTTGCGGTAGTCAGCGTCTGCCCCATTATGAGCGTGGTGATCTCCTGGTTGAAAAAAGAGCAGAGCATCTCATAGTTGGCGAGAGAGCCGGAGCGCTGCGCCTCGAGGAGCGATATCTTCATGCTCTCCGGTATCTTGATCGCCGCCTCCTGCTGCACGGCGGCCAGGGCCTGAAGGAGGGCGTCCTGCTGCTCCTTTGTGGTGCCCGCCGGATATGTGCCGACCGCCGTCGGGGAGCCGAATTTCTCGCTGAAGACCATCCAGAACTTGATCGCGTTTTTCTTGAACCACACGAGCCAGTACAAGGCGCTGCCCAGGCCGTCGCCGTAAGGCGAGCCGTTGTCGCTCACGGAGCGGAAGACCTGGAACTTGCGGTCCGGGACCGGCGATCCCTCGAATGTGTTCGCCCTGGTGAGCATGCGGAGCTCGCGCTTGAGGCCGAAGGACCAGCGCCGGCAAGGCTTGGCGATCATCTCCTTTATCCAGACATCGCCCTCGCTGTACTCCCACATGACCTCGCTGACCTTGAAGCCCGTGAGGATGCCCTGGAGGAGCGCATAGCGCGCCGCGTCGAAATCGAAATTCAGCAGCACCCGCTCCACATAGTCCGCGATCTTCTGGTCCTGCCGCCGGTCGCCGCCAGGTGTTATGTCCCACTCCTTGCCGATGACGGCAAGCCGCCTGGTCTGGAGGTTGGAGCGCACAAGCGCGTCCCTGAGGAGGTCCTCGTAAAGCTCTGTATTCTGCAGCCCCTCGGTGCGGAGCGTCTTGTCCGGGTTGAGGAGTATCTTGCCTGTGTAGTACGCCCACCAGGGGTCGGAGATCTGGGAGCCGACTTCGACATCGACGATGGGCTTGGTCGCCGCATCCGGCCGGATCGAAGGCTCCTCGAGGGCGGCGGCTACGATGGCCGCCTGGTTGGCGTCCGTGGTGATTTCCGGCGTGCCGGTCTCAGGATCGTCAGGCACTCTTGACCTCCTTTATCTCCCAGATTCCCTCGGCGATCTCGCGCGCGCTGAACGGCGAGTCGCCGAAGACCTTGCGGGCGGCCTTTTCGACCGCGAGCGCGGCCCCGCTGCCGGGCTCGCCCTTTTGCTTCATGCGGCCTGTCGTGAGCTTCAGCTCCGGGATGAAAACGGACCACTGGCGGAAATGGGACTGCCAGACGCGGATAAGGTAGACCTTGGCGCCAATGGAATTCCCCTCCAGAGCGTTTATAAACCGGTTTTCCGGCGCGATCGGCGCTCCGTCCGTATGGCAGTGGCCTATTGCCATGAAAAGGCCCTCTTTCCGTCTCCCATGTAGTCCCTCATTTCCATGAAATTCCGGAGGCCGTCCGGGACGGTCTCGAACTCGAAAACCGGTGCCGCGCCGCTGCCGGCGTGGACACCCAGGGCCGCCGCCCAGAAGCGGTCCGCGTGCCCAAGCTCCGTGCGCTCCGCGTCGAAGCGGATATTGCCGGCGGACGTGGTGAATCTTTTCACGGAATGGATGTCCTCCCGGATGTCCCTGTCCGCGGGAATGCGGACCTGCCGGTCTTCGAAGCGGCGCCGCAGGGTGACAGCCAAATCCTCTTTAACTTTACCGGTGAAGATGACCGCCTCCACGATGGGGCCGAACCTCTCGATTGCCTCCTCTGCCATCTGCGCCCCCAGGCCGGTTGAATCGATGCAGCAGCGGCGCACCTTGAAACCGTAAGCGCCGGAGAGGACCGCATAGAGATAATCGCGCTGCGCTGCGAAAGCCGTATTTTTCATCTCCTTGACCATGCGCGTCCAGAACACGTCTCCGACCTTTTCCCACAGCCAGAGGATTGAGAGGTCGCCTTTACGGGCGACGTCGAAGCCCAGGTAGAATTCGCCATTAAAGACCGTCCCAAGTTGCGGCGGCCGTTCCTTCGTTGCGTTTTCGTCCTCGCAGGCTGACAGCATGTCATATGTGATATAGGCCGTTGCCTCGTCTATGAACCGGCATTCGTATTCCTGCGCCCAGGCGTCGGGGTCGCCGATGCCCGTCCGGAGCGCGTCAAGGTCCACTTCAAGCCCCTCGCGCTTGGCGGTGTAGATGTCCGTCATGTGCCTGGACAGTTCGCCCTCGCTCCAGAGCCGGTAGAACATATTGCTCTTCCCATTGGCCGTCGAGCTGATGCGGACCTTGTAGCCGCGCGTCACCGTCGGATACATCGCGCGCCAGATCGCCTCGCTGTCCTTATGGAAAGCAAACTCGTCCAGGAAGACGTTTCCGGAAAAGCCGCGCACCGTGTCCGGGTTCGCGGGCAGCGAGATTATGCGGGAGCCGTTGGGGAGCGTGACCTCCTCTTTCGTCGCGCTTTCAGCCTGGATGATCTCGTCGCTCACAACCCGAAGGACGCGCAGGTGCGAGAAGACCTTCTGCATGATCTCCCTGGACTGCCGCTCGGAGGAACTGAGGACCATATTATTGCACCGCGCCCCCAGGGCCATTGTGACGGCCTCCATCGAGAGCGCGAACGATTTGCCTATCTGCCTGGCGGCGAGCCACGCCTTCACGGGCGATTTGTCGTTCACCCAGGCCCGCTGATAAGGCAACAGAATTGCCCGCGGTTTTTCAGTCGTCATCCGGAATCCTTCTTAGCGCTTGATGCCATACTCCGATTCCAGTATCTCCTCGGCGGCCTGCTTGAGTGCCTCCGGATTTTTGTCCTCTTTGACCTTCACCTTCCTGCTCAACTCAACGACGGTCTTCAGCAGGTTCGTATAGGCGTAGACAGCCTGGTTATCGATGGCCGCCGTACCCTCCAGGTATTCCTCATACCGCTGTATCTGCCTTACCAGCTTCGACATCATCGTCTGCTCAAATGAGAGCCGACTGTCGTCGGCCTTTTGCCTCTCGGCATCCGCGTTTTGCATCCGCTCCGCGAAGCGGTGATCTTTTATCCACCGATCCATCGTCGGCCTGGAGAGCTTCAGGCCGCGCTTTTCAAGCTCCTTGATGGTGCGCGCGACGTTTCCGCCCATCATGCAGTAGACGCCGTAGGCCATCTCTATGTTTTCACGGACGGCCTTGCCCTTGGTGTCCATCAAAACCTCACGTCCACGCCGGTCTCCTGGACAAAGCCATCCAGCACGTCCAGGCCGCGGGGAGAGATGGTGATCATTTCCAGGCGCAGGCTGCCGGTCTTGCGCTCATCACGATTGATGAGCCCCTTTTCGACCAGGTAGCAGATATGGCTCTCGCACTCCTCCTCCGTAATCGAATATTTCAGATCATCCAGAAGGACATGGACGACCTTTGAATCCACGGGCCGGGGATGCTCATAGGCCAGCAGCTTCAGTATCGCGCCACGAATGCGCTTGTAACGCTCTTTCTTAGCGTCCATTAAGCCTTTCCTCCAGGTTGGCCAGTTTATCCACCGTCATCTTCTGCAGAATCAGTATCTCCCTGTGCTCCGAGTTGTCGCGCCCGATGAACTCCTTTATGGAGGTCTTCATCTCGTCCATGCTCTCAGCCTGCTTCCCCATCGCCACGGCCTGGTCCTTTTGCGCCTGGATAAACTGCGTGCCGTGTTTGTCCGCCAGCCGGTAAAGCCCCAGCAGTATCGTCAGGGCGATCAGCAGGCCGCCGCCCGCCTGGATGAGGGCCTGGACTATCGGGGCGGAGAGCCAGGACATTTACAGCCCGAGGACGCTCTTGAACTTGAGGTTTATGATCGACACGCCCGCCTCGGCCCTCCAGCGCTTGAATATCATGCCCAGGTCGTTTTCACCACACACGTAAAATGAAGGGTCTATGATGCCGAGCGGCGGAGGCGTCGTCCCCTTGAGCAGCTTCAAAAGTTTCACCTTGGCCCCGAGGCCGAGAAGGTTTTCCTGTGAGGCGCCCGTGATCACGCCGGTATATTTCACCCCGGCCGCCCACAGCCCGGAGGGAGAATTGTAGATGCCGACAAACACGCCGATGCCGAGCTGCGGCGCGCCCCCGCCGAATACGACGCCCAGGGTCGATTCCGCGTTGGTGTTGTTTTGCACGTACTGGCTGATCGAGGATGCTATATCCGTCGTCCCCGGCGCGGCCGTGTCCGCCGCCCAGGCCGCGACGCAGGTGAGCAGAGAAATTACCGCAAGCGCAATGAGCATTAAAGACAAAATTCCGAATTTCCGCATAAACCCTCCTAAAAAGGCTTTGATTTTTACAAGCTGGATGCTCACGGAAAACATGAGCTTCTTTATTCCCTCCCGCTTAAGCAGGACATCATCCTCCTGCTCGATGCCCGTCTCGGAGTACACGCTATTTTGCGTGGCCGTCCGCCGCGAAAAACCCGAGCCCCGCGGAAATGAGCATCTGGATCACGCTCTGCGCGTCCACGCCGTGCTGCGAGAGATACGCGTGTATCGCGATCACCATGGCGCCGAAAAGCCCCGTCACCGTCGTTCGCCAGTTTTTCATCATTGCCTCCTTCGTCTCAGACATGAGTTTTTTCGAGTCCCGGTAAAGCCTTATTTCCTGCCAGAGGTTCACCCTACCGGTCTCTTCCCTTCCTGCAGTTGCGTAATCGTAAGCCCTCCCCTGTATTCGAAGTGCCCGAGGTCCTTGCCCCTGAACCTGCCGCCCCAGCGGAGGCCCAGGGACTCGCCCAGCGCGCCGAGGGCGTGATATTCCGGGCAGTCCGTCCAGATCATCTTTCCGCTCTTTATGACGACGACGTCGAACGCGCAGCCGAACTTATGCATCGACGTCAGCTCCCAGGTGACGGGTTTGCGGTTTTGCTCTTCGGTGATCGGCGCAAGGCCCGCGTCATGCCGCAGACGGTTCACCTCATCGATTGTCTTTCTTCCCTGGGAGAAGAGGGCGAGCTGCTCGGCCTCGGTGCGCAGGGTATAGACGACCTCGAAGCCGATGGGCGGATTCTGTGCCGCCGCCGCGGCCTGGAGGCGCTCCAGCCGGAGGCGCACGGCCGGGCACAGATCGTTAATGTCCCTGCTCATGATTGCCGCCCGGAAAAAGAGGCGGGGGCGGAAACCGCCCCCGCGAGCAGCGGGAGGTATGGAAATAGGCCAATAGCCGGATAAGAGAGGGGCGGACGCAGTCGACCGGGAGCTGCGTCCGCCGGGGAGGGGGAAACAGGCGGTATGAAGCCAAATATATAAGCAGTTCCGGTCTTCTGCATGGATTGAGCATACGGAACGGACAGGCCGGAAGTCGTCTGAACAGTTCAAAAGTTTTCGGAGGTTTTAAGGAAGGGTTTGCGGGCGATTAAAACGATACGGAAAAGCCCGTCAATAAGTCAAATAAGGCTTTGCTGCCGGTCGTCTTTCTTTTCGGCCAGAATCTCATAAATATATCGCTCCGACCATCCTACGGCAATAGCGAGTTCTTTATGGTTCGCGCCCGTGAAATTTTTCCGGATGAATTCTTTTTTCCTGGCGGAGATGAGCGCATCCAGCGGCCTCACGTAGATGTGGATACTGCCCAATTTCTCCGCGAGAGAGAGAGCCACCTCCATGCCGCATTCCCGGGCCACGAGCTGGAGATCGCCCTGGAGGTCCTCCGGGTCCATGCCGTCAAACCAGTTCATTCAAATAGCCTCATCGGAGGGTATTCGCCCTTAATCACGGCCGCGATCATGATTTGTTTCCCCCCTTTCGGTTTTTTGCCCGGAAACACCGCCTGAGGACGCCTTTGAATATGCCCCAGAAGCGTTTATAAACGGGCTGGCTGCGATTATCGGCCCCCGCCCGTGTTAGAAGGGCGGGTTGCTGCCCTGCGGGCGCTTTACGGGGCTTCTCGTTCCTCTCGATCTTCCGCCCGCAGACGGGGCAGAAGTTGAGGGAGAGCTTATATATCCCCCGGTCCGGAATATCGAGCCCCGCGAGCTCCCTGAGCCACATGCAGCAGGCGTTCTCCGGAAGCGCCCGCAGCCGGATGTCGGAGCGCGTCGATATGACCACTTTCCACGCGGGATTGATCTGGTAGATGTCCACGGGTTTCAAAATGGATCTCCCGGCGCCGGCGTGTAACCCCGCCGCCGCTCACGATACGGCCCTGCGACCTCCAGCCTCAGGAGCGCCGCCTTGAGCTCCTTCAGGTGGTAAAAATTATTTACCCACTCAAGCCGCTCTGTCCCCGCGATCCGCTCGCAGAGCTTCCCCAGGGGCCGCTCCCACCCGGGGCCGAAGCGCCGCTGGGCATACTCGGCGATCTCCTCGCGCAAGCCTTTGAGGCTCGACTTGTGATAAAAGACTTCAGGCCAGGCCGGCCTGCGCGAATTCTTCGGGCGCTTGATCTCGAACCCCATCTTTTTGAAGACGACGTTTACAAGGCGCTCGGCTTCCGGATCGGTGAGCTCCTTCGAGGATGTGACCCCGAAGTTATGCGCCAGGAGCGCCCGGTATTCCGCATCGGTCAGCCCGAGCTGGTTTTTGCCGACGTGGATCTTAATGATCCAGGGTTTAGAGGGCATGGTCTTTTCCAAACTCGATCCGTGCCTGGTTGAAGATATCCTCCAGGCTCGCCTTTTGCAGCTTGCTTGCGCGGACCAGGATCATGATCCCGCGGTGTCTCAAGGAGCGCGTGGCCTCGGAGATCTCCTCCGGCGTTACCGGGATGAAATAGCCCCTGGTACACGAGGCGATCAGGCAGCCGTGATGATTGATGAGATGGGCGATTACCTCCCTCAGGCGCTTATAGTCGATGCCTGTGAGGGCTGAGAGGACCTCGCCCGTAACTGTGTTACCCCTGCTCCGGCGCCCGGAGATCGCCGCGAGGACCCTCGATTCCTCGCCGGTCAACTCGAAACCTATTTGAAGCTGGTCGGACATTAAGCCTCGATATCGTCGAAGATAACCGGGATTCTTGCCTTGAAACCGGCCAGCACCGCTTTGGCTATGTCCTGCATCTGCGGGTGCGCCCTGGGCGAGCAGCGCAGGGTGAAGAAATGCCTCCACTCGCGTACGTTGCCGCAGATGTTTATTTCCGTCTTCAGGGAATTCGGAAGGACCGCCCGAGCCTCCTGTGGCGACTGGCCGTGCTGAATGAGTTTCAAATATGCCTCTTCCGCAGCCACGCAGGCATTGTGCCATATATCGTAATCTATGGGGTTCCTTGGATCGCAGTCGAACCACACCGGCAGAATAAAGGTCAGCTCGTTGCCGAATTTCTCTTTCGAGTAATTGCAATACCGGGTGCTCTCCTGGGCGAAGCTGAAAAGCCTGTGTCTCACGATCTCGTGCGTGACGCCCCGGTCGGTAATGACTTTTACCGGCGGCGGGACCGCGAACTCTATCATGGCATGATGGCCCGATTTAAGCATCTTCGCCACGAATTCCCTTGCCGAATCCGGGGTCCTTTTGTCCTCGGATTTATAACAGGTCCGCCCCGCCGCCTCGATGGCCCGCAGCATCTGGTTTCCGTCAGGCTCCTGTACCCATTCCCACGACTGCTTAACGATCTTCATTCCACCCTCCTTGCGTGTTGGTTATGATCATCCAGCGAAGCGAAGTGCTTTTGTGGATGGTTCCCTTCTACAAATTCCACGAGCGCCAGGTTGGCAATATCGACCAGGCACTCGGTGTTCCCAGTTTCCCTGTACTGCGCCACTTTACGTTCGATGTACTCGCAGCGGTCAAACTGCGGTTTCCCGGGAGCGGCGAGCCTGCCGTAACGATAGGCCCCGAATATCAGACGGTTCCTCATGAGGTTTTCGAACTCGATGCTCCATTCGGACTTGCGGAGATCTTTCAGATTGATCACAGGATGGCTTTCCATTCCGCTTAACATGTGGTCTCTGATATGGTCGAGGACCCGTTTCACTGTGCCTTGAATCCCCCGCAGCGCTCAAGCGGGTCGAGCGGGTTCACGGTGAGCTTGCACTGCCGGGCGCATTTGCGGCACAGCGCCTCGATCTCTTTCGCCGCCTTTTTTAGGCGGGGCTTATTTGCCATGCTTCATCTCCTTATATACCTTCGTCCAGTCCGCCCTGATTTCCTTCTGGGCGTCCTTCAGGGGAATGCGGCCGGCGCAGACCTGGCGATGGAGATAATCTTCCACCTGGTCTTTTGCGCGGGCCCCGAGATTCTCCCTCACCCCCGCCCCTCTCCCGGAGGGCGAGGGGAGAGACATCGGCTCCGGCCAGAGATTATTGATATCGTTCGCGCCGCCCAGCTCCAGCGAAATAAGGTGATCGAATTCATACGGCGGCCTGTGCCATTTCGGATATTTGTGCCTGTACCTGGCGAGGGCTTCTTTTTTCTCCTCGATGGTTACGTGCCGGTGCGCGGCTGCGTAGCCATTGACGCAGATAGTGCTATGGATGTTTCCCTGGGTGACGGCCGGGTCCACCACCCCGGGAGTGAGCGCCGGATCCGGGAGGACGCCGGGCGGGAAGGCGAAGGCAGATGCGGCAAAAAGTAAAAATAAGGCAAGAAGGATTCCGCCCGTTTTTATCTTTGATAAAATAAAATTCTGGCCGGAATGACGGCTTTTAAACATGCTCTCCCCCCTCCATCATCGCCACGTGCGCCTGTTTGACTATGCCGTTTATCTGCGCAGCGAGCGCCGCGAGCGCAGCCAGTGACAGCCCCGCCAGCTCCCGCGAGGGTGTCGCGCCCTGGGTGATCCGCTCCAGCGCGCCGTATGCGGGCTGGATTTTATTGTTCACCAGGTCTGCCAGGTATGCCGCCTGGCGCGGCGTGAATTCCGGTGTCTCCATTTTATGCCGATACCTCCGTTTTCTTTATTTCCCAAACGCCCTCGCATTTCTTCTTTGCCTCATACGACGGTCCCGCAGCCGTGACTTTGAAGGCTTTGATTGCCACGGCGTGGACCGCGAAATGCTCGCCAGCCGTGCAGGACGCCTTGAGCTTGAGCGCGGGGATGCGGGCCACATAGCCCAGGGCGCCCCCGCCGAGCGCTCTCGTGCGCACCTCGAGGGCGTTGCCGGGGGCGTGGGGGGCGGAGCCCCCCGCAGAAGAAGGGGATTTCTTTTTCATGCCGCCTCTCCTTTCAGCTTTTCGTAGGCTACCTCATACCCGAAGACGTCCTCGGCCTTCCTGGACGCGCCGACGGATTTCAGCTCCTCGTCGGAGAGGTCCTTCATCTGATCCTTGTCCGGCTCCTCCTTCGTCCGGACGCACCAGGCGAAGCCCTTGTCCTTCAGGAGCACCAGCGTGCGCTTTACGTTCCTGATCATGATCTTCGTGGACTGGCGGAAGCTCACCGTCCCGAAGTTGAGGGCCATGCTCTTTTTCGCCCCGAGATCGTCCCGGTGCTCTTCGGCAAAGATTTTCACAGAGGCCTCCAGGGGGGCCTTCTGCTCCAGCAGGAAAGCGGCCTGTTTTTTCGCCTTGTCCTTTGCCGCCATGATGGCGCCGTTCATCTCCGCCTCGATGGCCTGCAGCTTCAGGTCTATGCCGCCTATCCCTCTAAGCACGTCATCCACATCCTGCCACGTCCGCAATGCTCCGGTAACGCGTTTACGCATGACGAATGTTTCCTCCTCATGTTTCGATATCTGTCTCTGTTCGCCCGGTTCCATTCGGTGGCCTTCCGCCGCCTGTTTCCGGGGGCCGTGGGGGCGTAGCCCCCACACCTTGAAGGGTGGGCGGGATCATTGCTTTTCCCCCAGGGGCGCGTTCAGCGCCCCGTTTTGATTGATGCTCTCCATCAGCCGGACCCATCTTCCGCGCCTGCGTCTTTTGTCCGCCTCGGCCGAGCTCTGGCAGTTGCGCCGGCGGCGGCACTCCGGCTTCCCGCACGTCACCTGGGGCGGCGTGCGCTTCGTGAACGTCTCGCCACAGACAGGGCATACCGCCCGGCCGTAATCCCGGCGGGCGATGCAGGCGGGACATTCCCCGCGGCCGTCCTCTTTCGGCGCCATCGGCTGCCCGCATCTCACACACAACACTTGCGCCAGGCGTTGGTAGGCGACGAGCGAAGCTCGCCGAGTTGCCTGCCAACGCCAGTACACCCGCTCCCCGCATATCCAGCACCGCCAGTAGACGAGCGGCATCGGGTTGAAATAAAGCCGGCCGTTTCCGGGGATCCTGAGCCCAGGCTCCTTCACCCGTTCCATGCCCGCTCCGCAATGGGGACACTCGGTCCATATCACGCCGCCTTTGCCGTTGCCAGTCCGCATTTTTCTTTTTTCCGTTCGCGCTTCCGCCGGAGTAGGTCGTCCTTGTGCCGTTCGTAGTAGCGTTTCCACCTGGCTTTTACTTTATCGGGGTTTCTTTCCGCCCAGCGGCGCTGCTGCGCCGCGACCTTTTCCTTGTTCTGCTTCCTGTAGCGCTTTTTGTACGCCTTCGCCTGGAGCCTGTGCTTTTGCCTGTAAGTTTTGCAAATGGCCTTCCGCTTTTCAGGGTTCGCCTTATTCCGTGCTGTCGCCCGGTCGATGTATTCCTGCCTGTGCTGCTCGTAATGCCTGGCGCTGATTGCGCGCCGGTGCGCCTTCCTGGCCCGCTCCTCGATTGGGCAGGGAGTGCGGCAGTACTTGTACGGGCATTCGTCGCAGGGCAGCTCCACGCCCCCACTTCCGGTAATGACCTCCCGAATGACCTTGCCCCTGTAGGTCATGTTAATTTGAGCGACTCCTGGAGCGCCGCCAGGATGCGGCCGCGCAGCTCGTTCATTTCGGCCCTGCGTGCCAGGTAGCTTTCCATCAAGCTCTCCAGGGAGTCGACCTCAGCCTGGGGCGTTTGCTGCACTGTCGCTATATGCTCTCCCAGCTCCTTTTTCGCGCGCCTCGTGTATTTCCTTTTCTGCTTTTCGCCTGATCCCTTTCCTCTCATTGCTTCCTCCTCCTCATGTGGTTTTTCGTTGCCCTCACCCTCGCCCTCCCCCGAAAGGAGAGGGGATAAATCCAAAGGCCTCGTTTCCTCCTCGATCTCCGGCCTGTCGTGTTTTTCGGGGGGCCGTGGGGGCGCAGCCCCCACACCTTGAAGGGTGGGTGGGTGGGAATAATAAATCTGCCCGCATTTCCCGCACTCCCAGTTGCCGTCCGGCCGTTTCACCAGCTCTGAAAAATCCGCCCCGCAAAATCCGCGCTCTATCGTGCCCCTGCAGATCGTGCATGAGCCCATCCCGGCCGTCGCTCTGCCGCATCCGCAGGATTTCATTTAAGCCCCCCCCCGATCCTTAGCCCCAGTGCGGCGCACATGTGCCGCTCCGTGATGAGGCCGCCCAGGTAGAGACCGATGGCGAAGGCCGCGATGGCCACGATACAGACAATCAGTATCCACGCCTCGGACGTTAGCGGGGTTTGGGGACGCAGCCCCCATGAAAATGTCCTCATGCCACCACCTCCTCCTCGACCCCGGCGACCCCGGCGACCACGAAGCGCGCCAGGCAGGCCGCGGAGCAGAGATGGTGCTCATAGAGGTCCGGCCTTGCAGTGCCCTCCTGGCGCATGACCGCAAAGGTGTTCTCGCCCTCGTGCCCGAAGCCGCCGAAATACCTGTTGATGTAATAGCCGCCCCGCATGAGGAGCTGCTTTTTGCATACGTCGCAAATAATTCCGGATTTCAGCATCGTCATTTCCTCCTAAGAGACCGCTTCGAGTTTGGTTTTTTTGCCGTCGAGCTTCTGCCTGAGGACCTCCGCTATCGCGGACCGCGTCTCGTGAAATTTCGAGTCCGTGAGGGTCCCCTGCTTATCGTTTGTGACGATGCTCAGCGTGGACTTGGATATCCCGGTCAGGCCGTGTATCTCGTCCAGGCTGACGTTTGCGCGCTTCATTACTTCCTTTATCCCGCCGCCGTAGACCTCGTACACGTCCATGCTCGTGACCTGTTTAGCGCCCATCTGGAGGGCGTGGCCCATCAGCGTAACCAGACACGCCTGAAGTTCCAGGAAGTTTCGCCCCTGGGGCAGCCTCGAGATCGCGTCCACCGCATCCGGAGCGAAACATCTACCGACCGTCGATTTTGTGTACTGCGAGATCTCGGAGGCGGTGAGGCCCATTATCTGTATGCTGTCCGTGCGCAGCCGCACCTCATCGACGCCGCGTTTGCGCATAGGGTCATACTGCGCCACCATAACGACCGTGAATAGAGGTGATTTGCCCATGTACTCCATTTCCCGGAGGGTTTTCAGCGCCCTGAGCGTCTGGCCGTGCATGCGGTGGGCCTCCTCCAGGATGAGCACTATGGGTTTCTCTTTTGCGGCCTCGCCCATGATGCGGCGGATCTGCCTGGCGCGTACTTCCTTTGTCCTTTTGCACGCCTCGTTCGAGAGCCCCAGTATCAGGCCTTTCTCTATGTCGCTGACTACGACCCTTTCTTTGTCGGCCGTTATGAGGCGTATCTGGTGCACATCGATCTCCCGGAAGATGAGGTCGAACGCGGTAGTTTTCCCGAATCCCCGGTCCGCCACGATGGATATCATCGCGCGGGAATCGATGGCCATGCGCAGCACGCGCTTGAGCCTTAAGCTGTCGGCGGTCTCCATGAAAAATCCCCTGAAGGGGTCCTTGCTATAGCCATATTCCGCAAGGATTTCAAGCCTGCACATCTCGGTCATTCTTCATACCCTCCTGTTATTGATTTACTGCCGTGCGGCGCTGCGTCTCGATCGCGGCCCGGAGCTCCTGGGCCAGATCGTCCACGAAAGACTTGTCCATACCCTGCGCGCGCACCAGCTCCTCGATCTGTGTCCTCTGCGCGGGGTCCATTATCGGCGGCAACGCCGCCCAGGCCTCGGCCATCGAGGCGTAGGCCGTGACGTTCATCGGGTCCACGATCTCGCGTTCCTCCTTGACGCGCGTTGGCATGGCGGTTATTTTCTGGTTGGCCGCGGCCTTGTCCGCATAGAGGCCCTGGCCGCTTAACGGCAAGGACGCGGAGGCCTTGACCAGTTTCTCGTGCTCGGTTTCCGGATGTGCCCGGAACTCGCCCAGATCACGGGGTTTGAAATCCTTGACCTCGTATTTCTTGCCGGTCTGGATATCCTGCACGACGAGCTTGTCCGTAAATATGCCTTCGAAGACCCATACCCAGGCCTCGTGCAGGCCGATAACCTCGTAGGGGCCTCCCGGATACTGGAGCATGCCGGCCACGTCGACCTTGCGCTTTTCTCTCCGCGCCACGGTGCTCAGGGCGTTTTCCGGTATCTGGACAATGCCGCCATGCAGGTTGATGCGGTTCCACGCCTGCATCTTGGAGATGTTGCGCTCGAAGCGGTGAGGACGCTGATTATATTTGCTCTCGACGAAATTCGCGAGCTGGCGGTTGAACTCCGTCAGCGTGATCTCGAATTTATGCCAGTCGCTGACCTCCGCGTAAAATGTGAGCTCGTAATTCTTCCACGTTGTGCGCCAGGAGCGTTCTATTTTCCCGTGAGATTCTTTTTCGTACGGGATGGAGGGCGGCAGCGGCACGCCCAGGCGGTCGATCCAGTCGCGCGAGGCGAACGCTTTTTTGAGCATGCCTTCGTCGCAGTAAAGTTCTTCCGGGAGGCCCATCTGCTCCCATGCCCAGCACAGAAACGCCATGCTGTCGGCGCTGTTTTCGCCGACGGCCGCGATGCAGCGCGAAAGCAGCCGGCCGGAGTGGTCGTCCACCAGGCCGTAGTAATACGGGCGCAGGCGGTCCACCGGGACCGGCTTGTTCTTGTAGCCGCCTGCGGCGGGACGGTGCAGCTTCAGGACATACTCGCCGTCGTTCAGCCGGCGAGCGATATGCAGAAACTGGGAGGTTGAGGCGTCGAAGTGGTGCCGCTGATTGGGCCGCGCCGCCTGTATGCGGTTGCGGCGCTTCTGGCGGCGCGTCCAGCCCAGATCGCGGGCGATGCGGTTATAGGTGCCTGTGGGCACGTCCGCCGCCTCGGGCGGGACAAGTCCCTTTTTGAGCGCGCTTGTGACGGCATCCTCCGTGGTGAGTTCGCCGGCCTCTTCCGGCGGCGTCTTTTTGAGCTGCCAGATAACGTGCGCCCAGGCGTAATATTTCGGCTTGAGCGGCATGGCCTCCCGGCGCTCTCTCAAAGGGCTTTCTATGAGCCTGTAGAGGTGCGCCCTGGATACGGAGAGGAGGGCGGCCCAGCGGTCCGCCATCTCCGTCTTGAAGCCGTAAGGCGCAAAGAGCACCTCGCGGCGCGCCGATTCAATGAGGCCGGGATCGAAGCCCATTTACTCCTCTTCACCGAGGAAGGCGTCGAAGTCTCCGGAGAGGTCCTCCACGCGGACCCTCATGCGCTCAATGAGGCCGCTTATCTTCGCCATCACCTCCGGCGTCTCGCGCAGCCGCTTATCTAGCCGGAACTTGCGGAGCGCCCGGTCTGCCTCGCCCAGGATATCGTCCACCACCTTGAGCTGATCGAGGGCCCAGTCCCCGGATTTATTTTCGGGGTCGAAGGGCTCAAGGCGCTCGATTTTTTCAAGAAGGTGCTTCATTTCCTTTTTGTGGGCCTTTTCTGCCTCCCTGATGACGGCCTGGTCGTCGCGGTCGCGTTTTTCGAGGATTTTTTTGAACTCGCGGACGCTCTTGCCATCGTATTTGCCTATTACGTTGCCTTCCAGGCCCTTTTCCTCTATCTCCTTCAGTTCCTCTTCCGTGCAGCTATGCAGGAGGGCCAGGACCTTGCTCCAATTGTCCGCCGCGAATTCCCTAATCTTCTTTAAATCCACGCACTTCTTGGCGAAAAGCATGTAATTGTAGGCTGTGGCTGGGTGCATCCCCCCGAATTCGTCCTGGAGAGTTTTTCTAAACGTTTCGAAACTTTCTCGCTCCTTGATCTCAGTCAGGATGCAGCCCAGGTAAAAACGGCAGTTGACCTCCTGCCGGAGGAGCCATTTGCCCTGCTGAATGCGCCTGTTAAGGTCGTAAGGCTCATCGACGGCATAGGGCTCCAGCGCCCATTCCTTTTTCATCAGCGCGGTATCGTGCGCCGCCAGCGCCGCCCTTTCCTGCATCTCCTGCTCTGTGAGTTGCTCCTTAGGCCGCCTGCCCATCGTTACCCTCCCGTTTCAAAAGTTCCTGATCTATAAGCTCGAAAATCTCGTTTACACGCCTGCGAAAGCCAGAAGCTGCTGGATTTTCCGTTCGTTTTTGTAAATCTTGTATTCGTTTTCCATGAGCTTCAAAAACTGGTCGATATCCATGCTGTTTATTGCTGTCCCTCCTGTGGCAGGTATTTCCTCAGCGTGTCGGCCAGGGCTAGCCGGAGCCGCTCCGGGATCGCCACGAGTTTGGGCGAAAGCCGGAAGCCCTGGGCCAGCTCCTCCCCCCACTCTCTGTCCTGAAGGTTCCATAGGGTCCTGAAGGTAACGTCCCGCGATAACCCCAGCGCCTCGGAAACTTCCCTCTGCGTCTTGGGGATGAGGATGTCCTGGGCCAGGTACTCGACCACCTTCATCAGCGCCTGCTGGTTATCGTTGACGTACTGGCGTTTTTCTTTTTCGCTACTCTCCATCTGCCGGCCTCCCTATCGCTCCTTCAAGCGCACGCACGTAAACCAACAGCGTCTCAACATCGAACGAGGACGCCACGAGGGCGTCATGATAGTCCTGCGCGGACCCTCCCTCGCGCTCCGACAATACCTTTTTCCGGCGTTCTTCAATGGCTGCTAAATTTGGTCTCACTGTTTCCCTCCTTTATTTCCTGATCCCGAGCTTTGCCCGGAGACTTGACATCTGGTCATTAAGCCTGGCACTCTCTTTTTCCAGGCGCATGAGCTTCAAGTAATCGCCTTCGTCGGGCGCTACGACGTCGCTTCCTATGGCGGCCAGGAGTGCCCGCGCGGGCTCAAGGCTCTGAAGTACGCAGAGGATGGCCGGCAGGGATTCTGCTCGCAGCCCGTAATCGAAATTGCTTGAGGTGCATTTATCGAGCATGTCCTTGGAAAGCTCATGCCCTGAGAGGCGGCTTACCTCCGCCGCGAACTGCCAGCGCGAAAGCCTGGACTTGCCTATTTCCTTGCTGATGGTGTCCCGGAAAAGCATCCTGACGTCCAGGGCACCGTCCGACATGCCTTCGTCAAAGAGGGTCCTTTCCCCGGACATGTGACTGGAGCAATTTTTCTTCAGTTTTGACATTGCGGAAACCTCCCGATTTCGCTTAAAATCAAGCGGTTTTCAAAAGCCGCCCGGAGGAGGGAAATGAAGCTGACAAGAAAGACGGGTTTCTCCGTCAAAAAGGACCTGGATTTGATCAGGGCTGTTTCGGAGGGTAAGGTCTCCCCGATTGCGAAGCATAGGCCCCCAGGAGACGAAAATTTTGTTCGTATGTATTTTCTGGCCCCGGATATAGCGCCCATCGCTGTTTTTGCTGATGTGCCATATGATCTGGCGCTGGAAGTTTCTCTCGCCAGCGATATAGCTTTCAATGACGGATCTGACCTGAGCCCGCTTTCCTTTATTAACTGGGAAATGCTTTTCATCTATGCGGCCCTCCTTTTATGGTTATGGCCGTTGTTTTCCGGCCAGAGCAGCTCGTATTGGAGTCCAATCTTGTCCGCTATGAACCGCCGGACCCGTGGCGTTTTGAGCTTTCCGGACACGACCTGGGAGACCGCCTGGCGGGAGATACCCAGTTGCTTGGCTATAGCGACCTGTGGGACGTCTCTCAGGACCATCATGGCTTTTATGTTTTCTTCTCCTATAGTGTGCTGGCTTAATAATTCGTTCAGTAGGCTCTTTAATTCTTGGTTCTCTGCGATCAGCAGCTCATTCTGCTCAATTAAGGCGCGCACTTGGGATTGGAGGTTTATCATTTATGCTGCCCTTTTGCCGCCGTTGTCTCGCGGCCAGACGAGTTCATACTTGAGGCCCAAGGCGTCAGCTATGGCTCTCCGGATACGTGCAGTCCTGAAGTCGCCAGCAATGACATGGGTGATGAACGAGCGCGTTACTCCGATCTGCCGGGCTATGGCTGCCTGGGAAATTCCTTTACGGACCATCATGGCCTTAATCTCGCGGGCTCTCTCTTTTTTGGTCAGTTTTATCAACATGGTGATCTATATTAAACAAAATGTAGAAATTAAGTCCACATAAAATTGATATGAAGGTAAATTTTTTACAAATAATTGAGAACATAAAGAAAATTAAGGGCTTAAAAAGCGATACGGAAGTAGCAACGGCCATCGGGATGAAAATTGCTGCTTTGTCAGCACATAAATCTCGGGGAAGCATTCCTTATGAGGCTCTTTTTACATTTTGTAAAAAGGAAGGGATTTCGATAGATCAGTTATTTAATGTAGCTATTAAAGAAGAAAGAGTACCAGAAAAAGAGGTAGTCCCCTGTCCGCCTGAGGGCACGCGGCCCCCTGATCTGGACTTGCTGAAAGAGGTAATAGAGACCGTCGAAGAGATATTCCAAAAAAAGCAGCTCCATCTGCCGCCCCCGAAAAAAGCCGAGCTGATCGTTCTCATTTATGAAGAGATGGCGGAGGACCGCTCTAAATTAAGAGCTATGCCCGATAGGGTTTTAAAACTCGTAAAACTCGCGTCATGAGGAGGTGCCTGTGACTGAGAGGAAAGACAAGATCGTCAATTTTTTCAAAGAGGCAAAGCGGCGGGCAAAAAAGGCCGTCCCGAAGGCGGCTGCGCCAACCCCATCGGCTAATTTTCATGTGAATGGAGATGGGAATATCATGGCCGGCCGGGATGTGAATATCAACAAGCGCGTAATCAACAGGGTGAAGGTTGAGCCCACAGCGGCCCATATCACTCCTGCGCAGAAACAGACGATAAAAGAAAAAATAGGTGCGCTGGTGGATATCGGCGTGACAGCCGGTAAATCGCCCGATGATCTTTTCCCACATTGGTGGGGTAGATTGCAAAGGAAGTTTAGGGTTAATTCCTATCTCGTGTTACGGCAGGATCAATACGCCGATGTGCTATTATGGCTTGCTCAGCAAAAGGCGATCTTAAGGCCGAAGTTGCGCCGCCGCAATAACGAGGCCTGGCGGAAAGAGCATTATGCGGCAATCTGGGCAAAGACGCATGCTCTTGGGTTTTCCAAGCCGCAGGTATACGAGCTTGTAGCCCTCAAGTTGGGTAAAAGAGTGGACTCCTTAACGGAATTGGGCGAGCGCGACCTGAAGAAACTCTACGATATCGTTATGCGGATGAGATGATCCGGGAGCAGGGCAGAAAAATAGAAACTGAAATCGGGGACAATAATACGGTTGCCGACAGTCAGGCCGCTTTGGTCCAGCGCTTTACGTTTTCCTTAAACTCCGGCCGTCCTATGATCGCGGCAATCCGCTTGGCCGAGAGCGTCGGAATCTGGGCCTTCACGAACCTGGCGGCCGCTTTGAGTTCGGGGAATTTTGTTTTTCCTTTAAGTCCTGAGTGCCTTTTAGTGCCTTTTTTGGTCTTCATCTCCCCGAATTTCTCGATCCAGTTGTAAACAGTACTTGGGTGGACGTCTTCTCTGGGCGCCAGGTCCTTGACCAGGGCGCTTCTTTTATAGGTAGATGGCATGCTCAAAATCTGTTTGATCGCGGAGATCCTGTCAGTTACCAACTGGAAGAATCCACAGCTCCCCTTTTTCATAATGGCAGCCGCCATGCGAGCTACGGTGATCTGACACTGAAAGGCTTTCGATTGTTTTGATGCAGCTACAATAAAATAAAGGCCTCCCATATTATAAAATTCCGTATCATGAAGTTTCCCATCCTTCGCGCTTAATTTGCGATGTACTGACCAGGCTGGATCGCTGAGATGAGGATTGCGTTGAATGAGCCTATCAACAGCTTCCTGCGGACGCCCGTATTCCAGAAATTCACCGATGGCTTTGCGCGTGAAATATGGGTTGCCGTTTATAAAGCAGGCTTCCCGCACCCTTACGCCCTCGAAATTAAACGGTACAAGCTCTGAATCGGCAATTATTTCGTTCATGGCGGACCTCCCGGGGATTTCATTTAAAATACATAGTTAAAATGGTAAAATCAACCCGAAGATGGTAAATTGCATGAGCGGTCGGGCGCGGTGGTAAATTTTGGCGGGAGCGATGGCCGCGACGACAAAAAGCCTGGTGAGGTACCAGCGGGTTGAAAGGAGGACCGGCGCCGAAGACAAAAGTCTTCCCCTCCCATTCAAAACAGTTTTGATTATTTGAGCCTTGAAACCTTTTTCTAACCTTCCTTTAATAATCTGAAAGGCAACTTATCGTGTTTTCACGTACTTACCTTTCTTATCTCCCCAGTTTAAGAGATTGTTTCCAGTTATCAAAAAACCGCCTGGCCCATCCTTCGGTCTGATAGCTCCATAATTGGCCGAAGGACTCCTTTAAGAGATAGGCTGTATTAAGCCGTTTGTTTGCCTTCAGCAGTTTCCTGAGCGCCATGCGTCCATCAATCGTGAGGTTCTCACGGTTTGACAAGAGCGTATACTTCTGCCCCTTGATATAAGCGCGGTCTTTTCCTGACAACCGCGAATACTCCATTTTGCGTACTTTATCCAGTGCCTCTCCCAGATGTCTCAGCACGTGAAATTTGTCATATAGGATCGCAGCGCCAGGCGCATTCGCCCTGGTGGACTTGGCAAATGCCTTCCACATGTCCATCACCGCCAACTGTATTTTCTTTATCTTCTTCGGCCCCAGCCATTCGTAGAACATATCCATGCT
>JAEHJW020005026.1_pt1 | contig 29661 bp, 39 predicted proteins | sample 9271431 | NCBI WGS metagenome assembly JAEHJW02 | reverse complement strand
GCCACCCTGGTCCGGGACAAAAATGCCCCCCCGTTTGACCTGCCGCTTTTGGTCCTGGGCAATCATGGCCTGGAAATAACCTGGTACCTGATGGACTATTTCTGCAAGGGCTGCTGCCGGGTAGAAGCAGGGCAGGGTTCCTCGGAGGCGGCTCTCTACCGCAAGTTTTCCTCCTGGTTCCGCCGTGCCTTCGATCACGAGCCGCCTCACCTGGAGCTGTTCCGTGAGGCCCTGGCCAAAAAATTCCGCCGCATCAGCCTGGCCGGCCAACCCTGGTATCTCGGTATCGCCCTGCTCACCACAGCCGAGGAAACCGGCCTGGAGGTGCACCATGGGTAATGTAATCGCACTCCGCGCCGCCACGCCACATCACGCCGACTTCGACATCCGCCGCGACTACGCAGACCGCTTCCCGGAGCTGGCAGGAAAAATAGAAGTCGCCACGGGCCAGATCGCGGCCCTACCGGCAAAAGAGCAACGGCTAATAATGGACAACATGGCCCGCCACTTTCAGGCCATGGAAAACGTGCTTGTCCTGCTCTATGAGCAGAATAGCCGCCTGTACAAACCAACTCTGGAAAGCTACCTCACCATGCAGCTCAAGGCGCTCGTCGGGGCGTTGGCCAAAAGAAATATTTTATACCTCTACTGTCAAATGTAACCACCATGTGGCCGTCTCCGGACGGCCACAACAAGGATAACCATGGCCGCAGACGAAAAAACTGAATCATTCCCCACCCAGCAGGAGGTGCTGGCCTACCTCAAGGCCGGGGGGTACAAGATCGAAAAGTCCGCCCTCTCCAACCATGTGCGGAACAGGATGCTGATAAAGAAATCAGGGGCCTTTAAGCGCCGGGATGTGGACAGCTACGCCACGCTCCATCTGCAGTCAGGAGCCACAGGCCAAACGCAGGCGGACAAAAAGACGGTAGAGCTGCAGGAGCGAAAACTCAAGGCAGAGTGCCTACGCACTGAGGAGCAGGCGCTCAAGGCGAAGATTGAGCGGGAGGCAATCGAGGGCAAGCTCATAGCCCGCGACGATGTGGAGCTGGAGCTGGCAGGCCGGGCCGTGGCCCTGGAAGCAGGCTACGACCATATGGTGTACACCAAGACGGCGGAGTGGATTGAGATATGCGGTGGCGACCAGGCGAGGGCGGATCGGCTCATCAACGCCCTGCTTGAGGCGAAGAATGAGTGGCTTAACCAGTATGCCTCCACGGCTGATTTTGTGGTGTTGTTAAAGGAAGGTTGATGACATGGAGACACAAACGGAAGGATACACGCTGCACGTTGATGGCAAGCCCATGGCGCATTTCAGCCGGAGGCCTCCGCGCAGACTTATAGCACTCTCCAGGTTAAAGGGGTTTGAAATTTACCCCCCCTGAAAATGTAGAAACAAACAGTGAGCCCGATAAAAACCAGTCGCTGCTTGGTTGATCAGCCAGGAAAAAATATAACGCCTAAATTAAGCCGCCAGCCGGGAACGACCCTCGGCGCACGGCGCTTCAACCTGGTCGGCTTGGATGACTGGTTATGCGATCATGCTTTGATGGGTATCCTGGGTGTAGAGTTGCCGAGATGACTGGTAAAGAGTGTATTGGGAAATGTAAAGCCGAGCCAGATAAGCACCAAGAATTTTTCAATTACGTCACAAACCTGTTTGCTGAAGGTGTTGAATTTATGACAAAGGACCAGATGCTCGATGCCATTAAAAAAGAATGGCGGCGCACTTTAGAGCATAACGCAGAGCTCACCAGTGGGCCACCGAGCCCACCTTAAAAGCCCCGCGCTTCTCCCCATCTGGTTAAGCGCTTTGTTGGGGCATAAACCCATAATAGGAGTACGAACAATGCATTACAGAAATGGACGTGAAGCAAAAAATGGTGACAAGGTTCTTTCTTTGGCAACCTGGCAGGCCCCCGTTGTCGGGGTCTTGTATGACGCTGTGCCGGGCAACGATTACTGTAACGGGATGATAGCCCCCCTGGGTGGTGGGAGTCATGTCGGTGCCTGCATGTGCGACTGTCTGCACATTGACGACGTTATGGCAATTCTCGCCGAGAATGGCCTGGACAAACGTCCGGAAGGGATGTGAAAAGACGGGGCGCTCTGGTCTGATGCCTTTGCGCCCCAACGACCAAGGTAAGCGGACGCCGGATTTGAAACTATGAGCTTGAACATGCAACAGACATTGTTTGGGAAACAAGACGTGCCGAATGCCGCGCAGGTAGGCGTTCCGCTTGACCGCCTTGTTAGGCCTGGTTTTGTCTTGCTCCACGGTGATTGCCTGCGCCTGTTGCTCGACCTTGAGCCGGGGAGCGTGGACGCTTGTATTACCGACCCGCCTTACGGGATTGACTATCAGTCGTCCTGCAGGACGACTGATAAGCGGGCCAAGATTGCCAACGACACCAAGCCCTATATCTGGTGGCTCCCACATGCTTACCGGGCTATGAAATCCGATTCTTGCCTTGTGTGCTTTACGCGGTGGGACGTGCAAGAGATTTTCCGGGCGGCGATTGAATGCGCTGGCTTTACCGTGAAATCTCAGGTCATTTGGGATCGGTGCATTCATGGCATGGGCGACCTTGAGGGCAGCTTTGCCCCACAGCATGACGTGGTGTGGTTTGCCACCAAAGGGAATTTCAAACTTCCCGGAAAGCGGCCCAAGTCGGTATTGCGGTGCCAACGGTTGCAAGGCGAGGAGCTGACCCACCCGAATGAAAAACCGCTTGGCATCATGGGCGAGCTTATCCTGGCGACCACGAAACCGGGTGAGGTTGTCCTTGATCCGTTCATGGGCAGCGGGGTGTCCGGTGCAGCCTGCGCCAAACTTGGCCGGGAGTACATTGGTGTTGAGCTTGATGATGTTCATTTTGATACAGCACGGCGGCGGATTCTTGCGGCCTAACGACAAAAATCACGGGCGGCTTTAGCCGTCCGGGTGGATTGCAGGGTTAGCGGTTTCTTTTGGAGAAGGTGGATGAATGAGTTGGCTCTTTTCGCGGGCGCTGGTGGCGGAATACTCGGAGGCAAATTGCTTGGATGGCGGACCGTCTGCGCTGTCGAGTGCAACGCCTACGCCGCAAGCGTACTGTGCGCCCGACAAAATGACGGACTTCTCCCGCCCTTCCCGGTTTGGGATGACGTTTGCACCTTTGACGGCAGATCGTGGCGTGGAATTGTTGACGTGGTTTCTGGAGGGTTTCCCTGCCAGGACATCAGCGCAGCAGGAAAAGGTGCCGGGATCGACGGCGAGAAAAGCGGATTATGGGGAGAAATGGCCCGGATTATTGGCGAGGTACGACCGGGAAAAGTCTTTGTGGAGAACTCCCCAATGCTCACTCTTCGAGGCCTATCCCGAGTTCTCGGGGATTTGGCCGCGCTGGGGTACGATGCGGAATGGGGAGTGCTGGGGGCGCAAGATGTGGGGGCGCCACACCAACGTGAGCGAATTTGGATTGTTGCCCACTCCGCTGAGTACGATTGCAACGCACGGCGGGCCGAACCAGCGAGACAGCAGCGGCCGGCCAGGATTGCAGATGGCCGCCATGATGTGGCCTACCCCGAATGTTCCGAACGGCGGCCAGAGTGTGGCGCACGTTACGGACTGGCGGGGAAAATCCGCCTACCACAACGGGAAGAAAGTACAAGTGGGGCTGGAAAGTGCTGTAAGGATGTGGGCCACGCCGACAGCCTCAACGGGGGGGCCGGAACCGGCTGGCACGACGGGGAGAAAATTGGTGACGCAGGTTGGTGGGCAGTTGAACCCGATGTGGGTAGAGTGGTTAATGGGCTGGCCGCTCGGGTGGACAGACTTACAACCATTGGAAATGGGCAAGTACCAGCCTGCGCGGCAGAGGCTTTCCGCAGGCTGACCGAATACCGCTAACATTGTGATAGACAGAAACAAAATCTGCATAACACAGATATTGTCTTGGAAGGCGGAAAAACATGACCAAAAATGATACCGAGCTGGTGGAGAAGAAGAAGTGATTTTCAAGCCGCTTGCATATTCTTCAAGAGCAATCACCACCACTGCCCCTGCCTGGCTGCCACCAGCGCTGCGCGACCGGATCGGAGACCGCCCTCTCCGCTTCCGGTTTTCCCATGCCGAGCGCAAGGTATTCCGCAAGCGCAAAGCCATGCTGGTATCGGAGTGGTGTGAGCGTCATAGGGTGGTTACCATGAGCGCCCTGCCAGGGCCGTGGAAAAATAAGGTTGCCCCGTATCTGTCCGGGATTATGGACGCTTCTTTTTTTCCGTCGGTGCGGGAAATCTCCCTGTGTAAGTCGCCGCAAACAGGCGGGTCAGAGGCGATAAATAACTGCATCGCCTATGCAGCAGATCGCGCCCCAGGCCCCACCCTCTATGTGTATCCGGACGAACTCACAGCCAGGGAGAACTGCCAGGATCGCATCACCCCCATGTTCACCAGCTCGCCGCGTCTGCGGGATCTGATGAGCGGACGCGATGACGATTCCGGGGCACTCAAGCTAAGGCTGGTATCCATGCCGATCTACATGGCCTGGTCACGCTCAGCATCTAGGCTGGCCAACAAGCCGTGCCGATATGGGGTAAACGACGAAACCGATAAGTACCAGATCAGCAACCAAACGGAAACCGACCCTATCAGCCTCACCGGGGCCAGGCTCACCACATTCCGCTGGTCCAGCAAGTGGTGGAAGATTTCGAGCCCTACCACGGAGAGCGGCTACATCTGGCAGGCCCTGCTGGCCGCCCAGGTGATCTTCGAGTATGTGGCCGTTTGCCCTGCCTGCCAAGGCCACCAGGTGATGCGCTTCGGCGGGCCGGATGAGCCGGGCGGACTCAAGTGGCCGGAAGATCAACGGGACCCGGATGTAATCGAGTTGCAGGGGTTGGCCTGGTACGAGTGCGAGCACTGCCAAGCCCACTGGAGCGATTACCAACGGGACAAGGCGGTGCACTCAGGTTACTGGCGGGCCAAAGGAGATGGCCGCGAGCTGTTCGCCTACCTCGAGTCGGTGCGCCCGCGCAAGATCGCATTTCATTTGCCCTCCTGGCTCTCCACTTTTGTCTCGCTCTCCAAGGTGGCTGCTGCCTTTCTGCGCTGCAAGCCGGACGGAAAGCATCTGGACCTCAACGCCCATAAGAATTTCTGCAATACCTTCCTGGCCGAGCCTTGGTTCAACCAGCGACAGGACCGCAAGGAGGATACCATCCTCGCCCTGCGCGATGATCGGCCCGAGGGCATAGTGCCAGGCGGTGGAGTAGTCGCTTGTCTGCTGGCAGCGGTGGATACCCAGGACACCGGGTTCTGGTATGAGATCAGGGCCTTCGGTTACGGGCAGGCCCAGACTACTTGGGGTGTGCGGTCAGGGTTTGTCAATTCAGCCCAGGCACTGGAGGCGGTGTTGTTCGAGCAGCAGTATCAGGATGTCTCCGGCGCAAAGCTCCACGTTCAGACGGCGGTGATAGACGCCATGGGCCACCGCACCGCCGAGGTCTACGACCTGTGCCGCAAGTACCCAGGGAGGTTGATCCCACTCAAGGGCGAACAGCGCATGAACACCCCGCACTCCTGGAGCAATATCGAGTATTACCCCGGCACCAAAAAGCCGATCCCCGGCGGCCTCAAGCTGCTTCGGGTGCATACCTCGTTTTTCAAGGACGTGCTCGCCGCCAAGCTGGAGGTTTCCCCGGCAGACCCAGGGGCCTGGCTGCTGCACTCCGGATACACCGAGGCCTGGGCCGGGCAGCTGTGCGTGGAGTTTATCAACGACGCCGGGGCCTGGGAATGCCCATCAGGAAAAGCAAACCACGGCTTCGACTGCGGCACCTACCTGCTGGCCTTGGGCGATGTCCTGGGGGTGAAGTTTTGGCCCAGCCCGGAAAATGCCCCCGCCAGGCCAAGAGCAGCAGCGCAGGAACAGGCAAACCCATACACCGGGGGCCGGAATATCTTCGGCTCGCACCCATGAGAGGTCGGACATGAATCAAGCTCCAGCAATATCCCTGGTGGTGCAGGCAAAACGCAAGGCAGAAAACGGGGTGGACTACTCCCCTCGCCACGGCGCCCGGTGCCCATGGTGCTCCAGGAAAACAGCCACCTATTGCACCCGCCCATGGGAAGGCCCGGCCCGCATCCGTTTCCACCGCTGCACCAACTCAGCCTGTGTGCTGTCCAGCATGGGGGTGAGCATCAAGAGTTTAGAGGCGGATCAGAATGATTAACCAAGGATCCCTGGGAGCACAAAAGCAAAAATGCCCATACCAGCCTGGGGAAATCAGGCAATCGGTATGCAATGTGCTGCGGTCCGGCGGCAAGCACCCAAAGTGCGGCTGTTGCAAGAACACACAGCAAGCAAACATCATGCCACAATAGCAAAAACCACCCATAGTGTGTACTACTGATAGTAGCGTACTACCAGTAGTACACACCCCCTTTTTTTTCTTCCCTTCCCCTGATACCGTGGTCTTCAAATACGAGGATCATGCATGGCCACTACCACCGAAATCCAGGAACGCCTTGCGCTGTACAAGGCTGCCGAAACGGCAATCTTGTCCGGAGGGCAGGAGTACCGCCTTGATAATCGCAGCCTGACCCGCGCCGACCTCGGCGCTATCCAGAAGCAGATCCGCGATCTGGAACACCAGTTGGCCATTGCCACCAATGGCGGGTCATTCGGCCATTCCCAGGCCATCTTCGGCGGGCGCAGATGCTGACCGCCGCCCAGCAAAATATTACCACCAACGGCTCCAGGGCCTATGATGCGCTCACCTCCGTCATGGCCGGGGCCATTGGCATCTTCTCTCCCCAACGCGCCTGCTTCTACCGCTATGGCCGGGAGGTTTTACGCTCCTACGCCGCCGGAGAACTCTCGGGCGCAAACCAAAACTGGAACCCGCGCGGCAAGTCGGCTGATGCCGAGATCAAGCGTGGCGGAAAACTGATCACCGCCCGCGCCCGCGATCTGGTGCAGAATAACTCCTACGTTTCTGGCGCCATCGATAAAATCTGCAACAATGTGGTGCGGCGCGGCATCAAGCCCCAGGCCCGCCTCCGCCTGCCGGACGGCTCCCCCAACAAGAAAGTCAACAAGGCCCTCGAACGGCTCTGGGCCAGATGGTCCAGATATGCCGACCTGTCCCTGCAAAATTCCTTTGCCGCTATCCAGCGTTTGGTGTTGCGCCATGTCTGGATCGACGGCGAGGTGCTCATTCACCGGGTTTGGGATACCACCCTGCGTGGCATCGTGCCGCTTCGCCTGGAGGTGATCGAGTGCGACCTGCTCGACACCACTGTGGACGGCAATCTGGCAAACGGCAACATCGGTCGGCGCGGCGTTGAGCTGGACCCTGCCACCGGCAGGCCCGTGGCCTACCATATCCTTCCGCAACATCCTGGCGATTATCTGTTTGGCAAATCTTTCGGCGCGGCCACCCGCATCCCGGCCACCGAGATTATCCATATCTTTATCAGCCGCCGCGCCTCGCAGTCTCGCGGGGTTTCCTGGCTGGCCGCCATCCTGATCGAGTCCCACGACCTGGGCGAGTACAAATCGTATGAGATGATCGGGGCCAAGCTGCTTTCCGCTTTCGGCTTTTTTGTCAAGTCCACTATCCCAGACGGCGGCATGGGCGCCGGGTTCGGTATCCCCTCCACCCAGCTTGGCCCAGGAGGCAAGCCCCTTGCAGACGCCACGCTGCCGGACTACATCCAGCCTGGCCGCATTCAGCGGTTGCCATTCGGCACCGAAGTCACCGCCGCCGGCAACAACCGGCCCGGCCCTCAGTACGAGGCCTTTGTCCGTGACTCCATCCGGGGCATGTCCACCGGCACCGGCATGAGCTACGAGTCTTTCTCCAACGACTACAACGCCGCCTCCTACTCCTCCGCCCGCTCCGCCTCCCTGGAAGAGCGCTTGGCCTATCAGGGCCAGCAGGCATTCCTTGACGAAAAGCTCAACGACCGCGTCTGGGCCTGGTTTCTGGAGGGGGCCTGGCTTGCCGGGTTGCTCCCCGAGATCCGCGATTATGCCGTTGACCCCCTGCCCTACCACGAGGCAGTCGCCTGGCAAGATCCCGGCTGGACCTGGGTTGACCCGCTCAAGGACTCCAAAGCCGCAGACACCGGCCTGGCCAACGCCACCACCACCAGGAATAAAATCTCCTCCCAATGCGGCGAGGACTGGGAGGACGACATCATCGAGCCGCTGATCCGCGAAGAGGAGCAACTGACCAGGCTTTACGAGCTGCGGGCCAAAAATCAGAAACTGCAAAAGGAGGAGACCGCCAATGTTGCTGTCGCCTGAGCAAAAAGAAAAGATTCGACAGGAGCTGGAGCGCTCCGGCTTGGCGTTTGGGCTTTCCGCCCGCGCCGCCGGCATGCGCCTTGCCCCTGAGTCGTTCGACCCCGAGGCCTCAAGCTGCCGGTTTGTGGCCTCCACCGAGCAGGCCGCCACGGTCTGGGATTGGGAGCGGTGGGATTTCGTCCGCGAAGTGCTGCTTGTCGATGGCTTGGCGCTGCCCGAGTCCGGCAGCGTCCGGCTGCTGGACACCCACAGCCGCTACAGCGTCAAGGATGTGCTCGGCTCCGCCACCGATTTCCAGCCGTGCAGGGTTGGGGATATCGACGGCACCGATTGTGCGGTCTCATTCTCTAGCGCACCGGAGGGACGTGACGCGGCAACCAAGGTGCAGGAGGGCCATATCACCGATGTTTCCGTGGGGTATCTGGTCACTGAATCCTATTGGGTGCCGGAAGGAGAAAAGCAAAAGATCAACGGTAAGGAATATGAGGGTCCGGTGAAGGTCTCTACGCGGTGGGAACTGCGGGAGCTTTCGCTGGTGCCTATTGGCGCTGACAACCTGGCAAAGGTACGGACCCTGGTAAGCGGCCCTGCCGCTGGTCCTGTTCGGCAAAGCAATCACGAAGGAGACAAGGCAATGAACAAATGTCCGGAATGTGGAAAGCAGTTTGAAGGCGCTCTCTGCGCCTGCGGCCATCGCGCCGTTCAGGAAGTAAAACCCGCGCCCTCGGCTACGACCTCATCCCAGATGAGCGATGTTGATGTGCGGGCGCAAGTGGACGCAGGGATCGCGGCGGAGCGGGAGCGGGTAACCGGGATCAACGACGCTTGCGCCGTTGCCGGGCTTGGCCCCGACCTGGCCCGCGCCCTGGTGGAGTCCGGCGTATCCATCGACCAGGCCCGTGGCCGTATTTTCGAGGAGTTGAAAACCAAGAGCGCCGCCCTTGGCGCTGGTGGCCGGGTAGAGGTTGGCGCGGATGATGGCGAGAAGTTCCGCGCCGCCGCCGTGGATGGCCTGCTCGCTCGCGGCGGGTTGCGGATTGAAAAGCCAGCCGCAGGCCACAACGAGTTTCGCGGCATTGCCCTGGTGGACATCGCCCGTCAGTGCCTGGAGCGGGCCGGGGTCAATACCCGTGGCATGGACAAGCGCGACCTTGCGGCCCGCGCCCTTTCCCCGGCCAGCGGCAGCGACTTCCCCGCCCTGATGAGTGCGGTGGCAGGCAAACATCTGCTTGCCGCTTACAGCGAGGCGGTTCCCACCTGGCGGCCCTTTGTCGCCATCGCCTCTGCCACCGATTTCAAGGACATCCACGGCATCAAGCTTTCCGAATCCCCCGACCTTGAGGATCTGGACGAAAACGGCGAGTACAAGACCGCGAAGTTCTCCGACAAGCAGGAGTCCTACCGGGTGGTCACCAAGGGCAAGCGGGTACAGTTGACCCGCGTCATGCTCATCAACGACGACCTCCGTGCTTTCACCCGCATCCCCATGCTGTTCGGCGCTGCGGCCCGCCGCATGGAGTCCGACGCGGTGTATGGCCTCATCACCTCCAACCCGGTGATGAGCGACGGCAAGACCCTGTTCCACGCCGATCACAACAACCTTGAGGGCGTGACCGCCAACAAGGCTCCGGTCAGCTCCGCCACCCTCTCGGCTGGCCGCACCATGATGCGCAAGCAGAAAGGCATGAACGGCGCGACCCTGGATATCACCCCCGCATTCCTCCTCGCCCCCCTGGAGCAGGAGACCGATGCCGATATCCTCCTGCGCTCCGCCGCCCTCCCCGTGGCTGATATGTCCTCCGGCGTTGTCAACCCTTGGGCCGGACGGCTTACCCCCATCACCGACGCCCGCCTCTCCCTGGTCAGCACCAAGGCCTGGTATCTGTTGGGCCATCCCAACCAGGCCCCGGTTATCGAGGTTGCCTACCTCATGGGCGATGAGCAGCCGTACATCGACGAAGAGGTCAACTTCAACTCCGACTCCCTGGTGGTGAAGGTCCGCCACGATTTCGGGGCCGGGATCGTCGATCATGTCGGGATTTACCGAAACCCCGGCGAGTAATGCGTACTGACCGCGCCGGGGATAACCCGGCGCGATAACCCAAGCTGAACAAGGAGACTCATCATGGCTCAGAATCATATTCAGGAAGGTGCGGCAATGCCGTACACCAACGCCACCGCCGCCGATATCGCCTCCGGCGATGTCGTGCTGGTAGGCAACAAGGTCTGCGTGGCCCTTGGTGATATCATCATCGGCGCTTCCGGCTCCATAGCTTGCTCCGAGGTGTGGGAGCTGCCCAAGGTTGCCGCCACCGTCATCGGCCAGGGCGCCACCGTTTACTGGGACGCCACCGCCAAGGTGATCACCAACGTGGCCACAGCCAACACCCTGGCCGGTTTCGCTTTTGCAGCCGCTGCCAGCGCCGATGCAACCATCCAGGTAAAACTGGCCGCTTAAAAAAGGAGCCGAGCCATGCCGACCACTGCCATTCGTATGACTGACAACAGTTTTGACAGCAGGGGCACTCGCCTTGGTTTCGGCTCGCTCCACCATGTGCCGGATGATATCTCCGCCAAGGATGCGGAGATACTCATCCGGGCAGGTAAGGCCAGGCCCTCTGGCGCTGCGGCGCTGGTCGCCTCCGAACTGACCGTGGTGCAGATCAGGGGAAAGCTTGACGTCCTCAAGATTGCCCATAAGCCAACGGATAAAAAAGGCCACTTGCTGCAGCTTTTGCAGCAGGCCACCGCCGAGGGGGAATAAGCGATGCCGGATTGGGCGGTGCAATGGCTGTTCGGAGTCCTGGTGTCAATAGTCTTGTGGTTTACCGCGCAGACATTGATGAGGATAAACCGCAGCCAGTCGGAACTTTTCACCAGACTGCAAACGGTGGAAGTAGATTTCGCCCGCCTGAAGGGCGAATGCACCGTGCGGCATAATCGCCGGACCGGCGACCAGGACTGATGACCATTCCCGCGCTGGAGATAGAGGCCCAGACCCTGGCCGATTTCGGGGTTGAGGTGGTGGTGACTCCGGTAACCGGCGAGCCGTACCCCCTGACCATGCTCCATGACGAGCACGATGAGGATTCCGGCCTGGGCCATATCCGGGGCAACCTCACCCAGCCGGTTTTCCGGTGTCTGCCAACAGACGCCACGCCCATCGTGCCTGGCACCATCCTGACCATGGGCGGGGTTGACTACAAGGTTTTCGATGCCTTGCCCCGGCATCGCGCACTCACCGAGATCCGGGTGGTTGAGCAATGAGCCAGCCGATTGTCTCCATCACCATCAACCATGGTCTGGATGGCTTGATCCGGGAGCTGGGCGCAACCAAGGGGCAGATGGAAAAGGCGGCCCGCTCCGCTACCCGAAAGTTGCAGGGATGGATCAACACCCAGCTCATGCGGGAGATGGCGCGGGAGACAAACATCAAGCAGAAGGCGCTGCGGCCCAGGTTCAAGAAGGCCATCGCCACCACCGCGCAAGGGATTTACGCCTCCATCTGGATTGGAGTCAACCCCTTTGAGGCGCAGCTTGCGGGCAAGCCCAGGAAGGTGGGGAAAAAGGGGGTCAAGGTCCGCTCCTGGATGTTTGACAAGGCCTTTGTCGCCTCGATCTTCTCCAGCCAGGAAAAGGTTTGGCGGCGCACCACCAGCCGCAGGTTTCCTGTGGCGAAAATGATGATCCCCATTGCCGAGCAGATGGAAGAGATTCTGCCGAAATATGAGGAGCCAGCCGCCAGGAAGTTTGAAGAGATATTCGAGCACGAGATCAAGTTCTCCATGGGCTTGTTCAAGTAATCACCGGAGCAGGAACAATGCTGACCGCCCTACACGATGCCATCATAGCCGATCTGGCCGCCACCTTCCCGGCCCTGCCCACCTGTGTGGCATGGCCGCATCTGGCCCGCAAGATCAGGATACCGGCGGTCTACATTGAGCTGGTAGAGATGGTCCCTGCCGATGATCGCGGCACCGAGCAGTTGGCCCTCACCGCCCGCTTCACGGCCTGGATTGTTTTTGATCGCACCGCCCAGGACGATCACCTCCAGGCCGCGAACCTTGCCGCCTCCGTGGCCCACCGGATTTATAAGGCCGGGCGCTTCGGCCAGGTGGTTGGCCCGGCCAAGATCACCCACATCGGCGCGGACGATTTCAAGCCGGAGTTCATCGGCTACACGGTGTGGTCGGTGGAATGGACCCACGACCTGCGGTTGGGCGAGTCAATTTGGGATGGCTCGGGGGTGTTGCCGGTGGAGGTCTACCTCGGCATCACGCCGGAGATCGGGCTTGGCCACGAGGCAGACTACTTCAGGGTAAACGAGGTGCCGGATGTCTGATTCGGTGGACTATAAGCTGGCCGAGCTGGAGCGCCGCTTCAACAACCTGCTGCGCCTGGGCATTATTGCCGAGGCGGACTACCCGGCTGGCAAGGTGCGGGTCAGCTCCGGCGAGCTGCTCACCACCTGGATTCCCTGGCTCACCCGCCGCGCCTCCAACGACACCGATTGGTGGGCGCCAGAGATCGGAGAGCAGGTGCTGCTCCTCTCCCCTGCCGGTGATCCTGCCCAGGCGGTGGCCTTGCCCGCCGTCTACCAGCAGGCTCACCCCGCCAACGGCGACCGGGCCACCATGCGGCGGACTGATTTTGCCGACGGCGGCTTTGTGCAGTACGACCGCGCCTCCGGTGAGCTGGCCATCAATGTGGTGGGCAACGCCAATATCACCGTGGGCGGCAAGACCACCCTGATCAGCCAGGCAACGGTGGATATCGACGGCGGCAGTGGCGAGCTGTTGGGCGCGGTGCAGGGGCATTGCCTCTGTGCCTTCACCGGCAAGCGCCATCCGCATATCAGCCCCACGGTAAGGGAGTCGTTCTGATGGCGTTGACCAAGCAATCCATGGCCACCTTTGTCGAGACCCACCTGGCCGGGGTTGCCCTGGTGCAGGGGTCCGACGCCGGGGCGGCAATGGCTTACCGCCGCCAGGTGTTGGAGGCATTGTGCCAGGGGATCATCGATGAGATCGTCGCCAACGCCGTGGTGCAAACCACCTCCGGCGCTCCGGACGATGAGCACACCGGGAAAGTGTATTAACAGCCAATCAAGAGGAGGTTCCATGCCAAACTACACAGTGTTGAAACCGTTTGCCCTGCCCGACGCCACCACGGCCATGGCCGGGAGTTCCGTTGAGCTTACCGCTCGGCAAGCCAAGTACCTGCTGCTCTCCGGAAAAGTGGAGCAGGGCGATGGCGACTCGAAAATTCGGGATAAAAAACCCGCGAAAAAGGAGAACTAAGCCATGCCGGAAACATTCTTGCACGGGGTCGAGGTCGTTGAAATAGACAACGGCCCGCGCCCCATCCAAACCGTCCGCTCCAGCGTTATCGGGTTGATCGGCACCGCACCCTCCGCCGATGCCACGAAGTTCCCCCTCAATACCCCGGTGCTCATCGCGGGCAGCAGGCTTGAGGCCACCGGGCTCGACACCATCGGCACCGGTCTCGGCACCCTGCCCGACGCCATCGACGCCATCTTTGACCAGGCAGGCGCCGTGGTGGTGGTGGTCAGGGTGGAAGCGGGTCTCGACGCCGCCGCAACCCGCACCAACATCATCGGTGGCGTGGATGCGCTCACCGGGGCCTATACCGGGGTGCAGGCTTTCCTTGCCGCCGAGACTGCGGTAGGCGTTGCCCCCCGTATTCTTTGCGCCCCTGGTTTCACCGGCGAGCGCCCGGAAGATACGCTGGTTCCCGGCACCTATCTGGCCAACCCGGTGGTTGCCGAATTGCTCGGCATTGCCGACCGGCTGCGGGCGGTAATCATCGCCGATGGTCCGGACACCAACGATGCCGAGGCCATTACCTATGCCGGTGATTTCGGCAACAAGCGGGTGTATCTGGTTGACCCCGGCGTCAAGCGCCTCGACTCCACCGGGGCCATCGTTGTTGACCCGGCCTCCGCCCGCGTGGCCGGAATGATCGCCAAGTCCGACGCGGAGCGTGGCTTCTGGTGGAGCCCATCCAATCGGGAAATGTACGGGATCATCGGCACCACCCGGGCGGTTGATTTTGCCCTTGGGGATGCCAACGCCCGCGCCAACCTGCTCAACGAGGCCAAGGTCGCCACCATCATCCGGCAAAACGGCTTCCGCCTTTGGGGCAACCGCACCCTCTCCATGGATGCCAAGTGGGCCTTTCTCTCCGTGGTACGTACCGCCGACATGATCAACGAGTCCCTGCTCCGCGCCCACCTCTGGGCCGTGGATCGCAACATCACCAAGACTTATCTGGAGGACGTGGTGGAAGGGGTCAGCGGATACCTCGCCCACCTTACCGCCGTTGGGGCGATCCTGGGCGGCAAGTGCTGGGCCGACCCGGACCTCAACACCCCCACCGCGCTGGCCGCAGGCAAGGTCTACTTTGATTTCGATTTCACGCCGCCCACCCCGGCAGAGCATGTGACATTCCGCTCCCGGTTGGTGAACGACTACTTTGAGGAGGTCATCTGATGCTCGACGAGATCCTGAAAAACATGTCCCTGTTCGTTGATGGCCGAGGCTATGCCGGAAACGTCGAAGAGGTAAGCCTGCCCAAGCTGGCCCTCAAGACCGAGGAGTTCCGGGGCGGCGGCATGGATGCCCCCATGGATATCGACATGGGCATGGAGAAGCTGGAGGCTGAGTTCACCCTGACCAAGTTCGACCGGGATGTGCTCAAGCTGTTCGGCCTCTCCCCTGGCCGGGTTACCCCCCTTACCATGCGCGGGCATATCGAGAGCGAGGACGGCACCGCCGCCGCCGTGATCGTCAACCTGCGCGGCAAGGTGCGCGAGATCGACTTCGGCAACTGGAAGCCGGGCGACAAGGCGACCCTCAAGGCAAGCCTCTCCCTGAGCTACTACAAGCTCACCCATTCCAACGAGGTACTGCACGAGATCGATGTGGCCGGGATGAAGCGGATCATCGGCGGCATCGACCAGTTGGCCGCCACCCGCGCCAGCCTTGGCCTGTAAACAAATAAATGAGCCGGGCGGTGGTTATCACCGCCCGGCCTTGAGGAATACACCGTGAAAAAGATCACTCTGAAACACCCCGTTGATATCGATGCCGCGAAGGTGACGCATCTTTCCATGCGCCGGCCCAAGGTCAAGGATCAGCTTGCCGCCGATAAAGCCTCCGGCAGCAGCGCCGACAAAGAGGTTCGTCTTTTCGCCAACCTCTGCGAGGTATCCCCTGCCACCATCGAAGAGCTGGACCTGGCCGACTACCGGCAGTTGCAGGAGACCTACACCGCTTTTTTGTCCTGACCCCGCAAGCGTTGCGTCGGGCCGTGCTGACCCTGAACAGCTACACCCGGTGGTCGTACACGGAGCTGATGGAGATGGGAGTGGATGAGTTGGCGGCCTGGCTGGATGAGATCCCAGCCGTCTACAAAAAGTAGCAAGGGGACACACCATGGCGGAAAAACTTTCTCTCGGCGTGCAGATCGGCGCCGCCCTGACCAGCGGCTTTAACAATGCCATTGGCGGGGCCAGGGAGAAATTCGGAATCCTGGGCAAGGAGATCAAGTCCCTCGCTTCCCAGCGCGGCTTGATCGACAGGGTAGCTCAGGACACCACCGCCCTGGGTAAGGCCCGCCTTGCTTTGACCGCCACGCAAAAGCAGGTTGGAGCCCTCAAGCTGGCCCTCCGTGCCGACCCAGGCAACAAGGGCCTGGCCGGTGATCTCGCCTCCGCTCAAGCCAAGGCCGAAAAACTCGGCATAGCCATCGAAAAACAGAAGGGCAAGCTGCTTTCCTCCGAGACGGCCATGCAGAAGGCCGGGCTCAAGGTTGGAGCCCTGGCCAGCGAATACGCCCGGCTTGGCAAGACCCTGGATGAAACGCGCCTCAAGCACCAGAAGATGGAAGCGGTTATGACCAAGAAATCTGCTGCGGGCGAACGCCTCGGCGAGATGAAGGGTCAGATCCTCGGCGTAGCCGGTGCCGCGTACGGGGCCGGGAAGGTCATCGGCGAGGCCATGGAGGGCCAGTACGCGCTGCGCATGCTCGGCAATGTGGCCAACCTCACCGACAAGCAGCTTGCGGAGACCAGACTCCAACTCAGGGGGCTCGCCAGAGAGACCAAGCAAAATGAGAGCAGTTTGCTGGAAGGGTTTAACGATCTGCTCGCCAAGGGGATGGATTATAAAACCGCCTTGGCGAGCATGAAAATTGTCGGCAAAACAGCCACGGCCACCGGCGCGGATATCAAGGATCTCGCCGGCGTCGCCTTTACCATGGTTGACGCTATGAAACTCTCACCGGAAGAGCTTCCCCGCGCTTTCGATATGCTGCACAAATCCGGAAAGCTCGGAAGCTACGAGCTGAAAAACATGGCGAAGGACCTCCCCATGCTTACCGCTAAAGCCAAAGCGCTGAATTTGGTGGGGTTCGAAGGGGTTGCTACATTAGGAGCCTCGCTTCAGGTCGCCGTGAAGGGTGCCAGTGACCCTGCAGAAGCTGCAAATAACTACAAGAATTTTCTAGACAAGATATCCGCCCCGGAAACAGTCAAGCGCTTCGATAAAATCGGCATAAGCATCGAAAAGGTGTTTAAAAAGGCAGTAGCCGAAGGGAAGAATCCCGTCGAAGAGATGCTTCGGCTGATCGACAAGCTGACCCAGGGCGGCGATACCTTTCGGATCGGGGAGCTATTTGGTGACATGCAAGTAAAAAGCTTCCTCACCGCGATGGAAAACAATAAGGAAGATTATCAGCGCATCAAAGCCGAGATGCTCGTAGCCACAGGGGTAGTGGACCAGGATTTCGATAACATTTCCAGAACTGCGAAAATACAACTTAAAAGTCTGGGTATTTCAGTGGGGCAGATAGGCAACGCATTTGCCGCCACCCTGCTGCCATCGATCAACGAAGCCTTGAAACCCATGATCACTATGGCCACCTGGGCGGGGGCTATGGTGGAGCGCTTTCCCCTTCTCGGCAAGTTTATCGGCGGTTTGGCCCTGGCCACCGGCATCTTCACCTTGGCGACTGTTGCCATAACAGGCGCCACCTGGTTGTGGAACGCGGCGCTCCTGGCTGTTATGGCCAACCCCATCGGCTTGGCCATTGCCGGAATAGTCCTGGCAGCCGGCCTGATAATTACATTCTGGGAGCCTATTTCCGCTTTTTTTTCAGACGTATGGCAGGGGATCAAGGCAGGGATAGCCCCGGTTGTCGCGGCCTTTGCCCCATTCGCCCCTCTTTTTTCTGCAATCGGCTCGGCAGTTTCTGGCCTGGCCCCCTACTTTGACGCCTTCACCACGGCAGTCAGCGGGGCCTTTTCCATGGTCTCGCAGCTTTTCACCCCGCTTGCCGCCACCTCGGATGCCTTCAAGGGTGCCACCACCGTCGGCCAGCGTTTCGGACTGTTGGTTGGCAAGGCTATTACCGAGCTGCTCACCCCGGTTACCCTGCTTATGAAGGGCCTAGCCTGGGTTGGCGAAAAGATGGGGATTGTAGATAGGAGCGAAGTATCCGTCGGCGCAACGGTACGTTCCCACAATGCCGCCTCCGTCCGCCCGGATCTACGGTTAATCAACGGTGGACAATCCGACCCGGCCACCCTTGCCAGAGCGCATACCCCAGGCATGGCCCTGGCCACCGTGGACGGCCCAGGCGTCCAGGCACCCCCACCTCTCCGGTCATCCGCCACCCCACCCCGCCAGTTTCCCCAGGTGCAGGCGGCTGGGGTTGGCAGCAAAACAACCACCGTTCATGCCCCCGTAACCAACACCACAACCATCACCGTCCACGCCGCCCCCGGCATGGACGAAAAAAAGCTTGCCGCCGAAGTGGACCGCCGCCTGGATGCACGCGACTCCGCCGCCCAGGCCAAGAAGCGGGGGGCTCTCCATGATTGAGATCATGATGGCCCTTGGCCCTTTCCGTTTTTCGGTGAACACCGCAGCCTATCAGTCCTTGCGCCGTGCCAGTCAATACCGTTGGCCGGCCCAGGAGAGAATCGGCAGAGCCCCTGCCCGCCAGTTCGTTGGGGTTGGAGGCGAGACGATAACCCTTGAGGGTGCGATCTACCCGTATGCCGATGAACCGCTTCTTGATCAACTGGTCAACGGTCACGTTGCCTCGGGAGCCGACCAACTTGATTTGTTGCGCGAGCTTGCCAGTGAAGGGAAGCCACTGCTGCTCACCGATGGCAGGGGCAAGGTGTGGGGGCAATGGTGCGTGGAATCCGTTGACGAAACGCAGACCGTCTTTTTCGCCAACGGCTCCCCACGCAAAATTGAGTTCAACCTGTCCATTTCCTCCTACGGCGAGGATCTGTGATGCAAACGTACTCCTGCCAGGACGGCGACATGCTGGATGCCATCTGTCAAAAACATTATGGCCGCACCACCGGCACGGTTGAGGCGGTGCTTGAGGCTAATCCAGGGCTGGCCAAGCTCGGCCCTGTCTATGCCGCTGCCACCAGGATCGTGCTGCCCGACCTCCCTCGGGCAGCGGAGAAAAAAACCGTGAGGCTGTGGGACTGATGACTGCTGAATGGACCCCGGACTTTCAAGTGTTGGCAGATTCGACGGATATCACCGCCGCCCTGCGTGATCGGCTCCTGTCGCTATCGGTGACGGATGCAGCCGGGATCGACAGCGACACCCTGGAGATATCCCTGGATGACCGCGACGGGGTGATCTCCATCCCCAGGCTCGGCGCAAAACTTGATGTGCGGCTTGGTTACAAGGAAACGGGCATGGCCAATCTGGGCCTCTATGTTGTCGATGAGGTTGGTCTCTCTGGCCCGCCGGACACCATGACCATTCGAGGGAGAGCCGCCGACCTGCGCGCCAAACTGAAGACCACCCGCACCAGGCCGTGGCACGGAATTACCATCGGCAACATCGTGAAGAAAATAGCGTCTGAGCACGGCTACACCGCCAAGGTCTCCCCAGAGCTGGCCAAGCAGGTTATCGCCCATATCGACCAGACGGGCGAGTCGGACCTCCATTTTCTCACCCGCCTTGCCACGAATCGCGGTGCGATCTCAAAAGCTGCCGGGGGGCTGCTGCTTTTCGTCTTTCGTGGTCAGGCAAAGAGCGCCACCGGAAAGGATTTGCCAACCGTATTATTAACCTGGCAAGACCTCAGCCGCCGGGACGTTACCCTGGCGGAGCGCGGGAAGTATGCGTCCGTTGTCGCCACCTGGCATTCGCACTCAAAAGCCAAGGAGCAACGGATAACTGTCGGCAGCGGCGACCCGGCATACACCATCCGCCACCGGTATCCGGATGAAGCCTCCGCCACCGCTGCGGCCAAGGCCCGGCTTGAATCCTTGACCAGGGGCACCTCCACCCTGCGCTTCTCCTGCCCCGGCGATGTGCGGTTGGGCGCGGAAGGAAAGATCGAAATAAGCGGAGCCCGCACGGGGGTGGACGGCCCCTGGGTATTGACCACGGTAACGCACCGGCTTGACTCCTCCGGCTACCGCTGCGACTGCGAGGCCCAGACCCCGAACCAGGAACAGGAGGTGACCAATGCAGGGGACTGACGCCGCCACCGGCAAGCCGATATCGGGCATCGCCCACCTGCACCAATCGATCCGCGATATCCTCACCACCCCGCTGGGCTCACGGGTGATGCGCCGCGACTACGGCTCCCGCCTTTTTGAGCTGGTGGACCGCCCCGTCAACCAGGCGTTGCTGGTGGAACTATACGCCGCCACCGCCGAGGCGTTGGCAAAATGGGAGCCCCGCTTCCGCCTAACCGACGTGTTTGCCGAGGCGGTCGAGGCAGGAAAAATCGCACTGACTCTGACCGGACGCTACCTGCCGGACGGCCAGGAAATAAAACTTGAGGGGATAGTGGTATGAGCAGCCTGATTGACATGTCGCAACTCCCAGCCCCATCGGTGGTAGAGGCCCTGGATTACGAGACCATCCTGGCGTTGATGCTGACCGACCTTATCCAGCGCGACTCGACATTCAGCGCCCTGGTGGAGAGCGACCCAGCCTATAAGATTTTGGAGGTGTGTGCATACCGCGAACACCTGATCAGGCAGCGGGTCAACGATGCCTCCCGCGGCGTGATGCTGGCCTATGCCACCTCCACCGATCTGGACCACCTGGCCGCCCTATACGATGTCGAGCGCCTCCTGGTTGACCAAGGCGACCCAGAGGCTGTGCCGCCGATCCCGCCCACTTACGAATCGGATGATCGCCTCCGGCTGCGGGTGCAGATGGCTCCGGAATCATGGACTACCGCAGGCAGCAGAGGGAGCTATGCCTTTCACGCCCTCTCCGCTTCTGCCCTGGTGAAGGATGTGGCGGTGGAAAGTCCAACCCCCGGCGAGGTGGTGGTGACGGTGCTATCCGCCACTGGCGACGGGACCGTGGACACCCCACTGCTTGAGGCCGTGGATGCGGCACTCAGTGCTGAAACGGTGCGGCCCCTCTGCGATGCCGTAACGGTCCAGGCTGCCCAGATTACTCCGTACTCAATCGATGCAGCGTTGACGCTGTATGTGGGGCCGGATACCGAAACAGTACGCCAAGCAGCGGCGGGCGCGGCCCAGGCATATGCCGCTGCCCAGCATCGTCTTGGGAGAGATGTGACGATCTCCGGACTTTACGCTGCCCTACACCAACCAGGGGTGCAACGAGTGGCCATGCTGGCCCCAATAGCCGACCTGGAGGTTGATTCATCCCACGCCGCCTGGTGTCAATCCATCACCGTAACCGTGGCAGGCAGCGATGAGTAGTCTTCTCCCCCCAAACGCCACGGCCTCCGAGAGGGCGCTGGAAGGCGCTACCGCACGCATCGACTCCGCACCGGTTTCGGTCTCCGAACTGTGGCGACCCGACACCTGCCCAGCCCTGGCCCTGCCATGGCTGGCCTGGGCGCTCTCCGTGGATGTGTGGGATGCCACCTGGAGCGAGTCGGTCAAGCGGTCGGTTATCGCCAAAAGCATCGAGATCCACCGTCACAAAGGCACGGTGTGGGCGGTTCGGGAGGCGTTGCGGGCTGGCGGCTATGCAGAGGCCACCCTGAGCGAGGGGTTTCCCCGGCTGAACTACGACGGCTCCCAGCTCTACGATGCCGGGGAAACCTACTACGGCGGCAGCAGGTGGGCGCTTTTCGATGTCCGCGCCGATATTGGCGAGGATGTTGGCATCGACACCGCCTCAAGGCTCCAGCTCGCGTCGCTGATTGATATGGCAAAACCTGTCAGCCGCCACCTGCGGGCCATCACCTTCACCAGCACCACCAGCGACACCGCGACCATTTCAGAGGCCGCCACCATGGCAGCTCACGATATCCACGCAGAGGTGCTGCCATGGGGTGTTCGTTACGACGGCACTGTTTTGCACGATTCCGGGCGAGCTCTGGCCTACGACGGTACGGACACCTTTGCCGGGGGCATCAGCTACACCATGGCGGTGGCAGGTACACGCCAATACGACAACGCCTGGGAGTCCACCACCCTGGCCGCCCGGGCAACGGCAACCGACCAGCAATCGGCAACGATGCACTACAACGGCTTGGCGGATTACGACGGCTTGCTCGATATGGGCGCCACCACTGCCCCGCTGCGTGATGCGAAGATGACGATAACCACCAGGCGGCACTGGCTGCACAATGGCAGGCGGACTTACGGGTCCGGCAAGGAGTATGACGGCGACCAGGCGTTTGACGGGGTGGTCGATTACACCCCGCAATGCACCTACGCAGGGATTCACATCATTCAGGAGGTACGGGTATGACGGATACAGACCAGGTAGCGATGCGCGGGGATTTCCGGCTGCGCATCTATCGCAAGGGGGTGCTGATCGAAGAGCAGCACGACCCGAACATGATCATGAACGTGGCAAAATCGGCCATGGCCGCATTGATCGGCGGCTCAGGGGCCGGAAAGACCATCGCCAAGATCGGCTTCGGCACCCTCGGCACCGGGCCAACCCCCGACGACACCGCTCTGACCGCCAGCTACTCCAAGCTGGTGAGCGGGGTAACGTATCCCGTGGCCGGGCAGGCCGCCTTTGCCTGGTCGTTGGCTACCAGCGAGGCCAACGGCAAGGCGATTGCCGAGCTGGGCTTGATCTGCAGCGATGGAACATTATTTGCCCGCAAGACCAGGGGCGTTATCAACAAGGATGCCGACCTCTCACTGGACGGTGTCTGGACCATCATCTTTTAACAAACTAGGAGGCCGCAATGGCAAACGTACCAGAGACCCCATCCTATGATGAGGGCGTGTATCAAATCGAGACCACCGACCCGGTATTGGGCGGAGAAAACGGCATTGCCAACGTGCAGGCCAAGCAATTGGCGAACCGCACCAAATACCTCAAGATTCGCGCCGATATGGTGGATGAGGCAAAGGGAGCCGCCTCCTCGCTGGTAGATCGTCTTAACACGATCGAATCAATCACCGGGGCGCTGGAGGAGACCTCGGCAATTTCAGTGCAACAGGCGGTTGCACTCGATTGGCTATACAGAGGCAACAAGATCGCCTTTGAACTGTGGCGCCCAGGATACACCCTGATAGACACCGAGGACATTGCTCTGGTGCAAGGTGTTTCCGGTGATGACTCCATCGATGTCGCCGCCACCACTGGCCTGCGCACCAACGAATATTATGTAGTCAAAGACACTGTCGGCGCGTTGCTGGTCAAGATCACTGAGATTTTATCGGCGCAGCGGGTGCGAATCGAAACAAACCTGCCGCGCAACTTGACTGCAGGGGTGTTGACCCGTTGCTCGTTTTCCCAAATTGAGCATCAGGCAATAGGGAGTGTTGGAGATATCTGGCTATCCAAACTGATAAATGTCGAGGACGATGCTACCGGGGGGGCAGTGGTGATCCGGCGGACGCTGAATAGCGGAGACGCCCGCCTCTATTTCCGTGATGCAACTCACGCCACCTGGACGGAGATATTCTGGTCACAGCGGCGACAGGGGGATGATATCCCTGCTGGTTATGCCGACTACGAATACGTGGTGCCGTTCCAGGGCGAGTGCAATTTGCGGGTTGATGTGGCCATCGAAGACATGACCATCCTGCACATCGTGACGCTCTCAGAGCCCACCGGATTGGGTGGATATATTAATCCGGCCATGGCCCCCACAACTCCAACAATTTCTTCGCCCACCAACGGAGCAACCGGGGTATTTGGCACCCCGACGCTGGGGATTTCCTCCTATGCCAGCCCCGGAGACACCGCGCAGCAGAGCATCCAGTTTCAGGTGTCCACCAGCAACACATTCGCAACAATCTTGCATGATTCAGGCTACCTGGCTGCGGTCCTCAGCTACCAGATGCCTGCCAGTATTTTGGGTGTCAGCACCACATATTATGTGCGGGCTAGGGTGCAGGACGCCGCCGGTCTCTGGTCTGCATGGTCAACAACCAGCAGTTTTACCACGGTAGCAAGCTTTGCCTATATCTCTACCCCTGCAATGGTTTCTCCTGCCAACAACGCGGTGGATGTGGTTGAGCAGCCGACCATGCAGACCGGCGCCTTTGCCGTTACCGGTGGATCAGACACCCACGCCGCAAGTCAGTGGCAGATCCGGACTGCTGCCGGAACCTGGGATACGCCACATTGGGACTCCCTGGAAGACACTGTGAACTTAACCAGCCGGTCCGTTCCCGCCGGGGTATTGGCTGCGGGTCAGTCGGTCTACTACATGAGAGCACGCCACAAGGGGACAACCCTCGGTTGGTCTGGGTACTCTAGTGAGGTAAAGATCACCACCAAGCAGGCCTTTGTCAACATTATCGGTGTCTGTTGTACTGCCACCGGAGGAGATGGAGGAATATGGACTTATGTCGATGAGGCCGGCAGCACCATCACCGCGCCTGGCAGCACCTATTTTAACGCCCACCCAGTCTTCGGTGGCATTCAAGACGTGACACTGGACAGCCAGGTAATGGTCAAGATTCCAAAATTCTACTTTAAGCGGGCTATTATCGCCAGCGGTGCGAACACCGGCAAAGAGGCGTGGTGGGTCAGCGATCAGCCGGTGTCCGGCTTTGAGATCCACCCGGCTTTCCGCAGTGCAGGAGCCGACATCGATCAGATCTATGTCGGCAAATACCAGGCCAGTTCCGACGGAACCAAGCTGAAATCAGTGTCTGGGGTACTGCCTGCAGTATCAAAGAGCCTCACAACCTTTCAGGGTGAGGCGGCGGCCCGCAATACCGGGGGGGTAACCGGGTTTATGCTCTGGTCCGTTTTTCAATGGTCCGCTATTCAGTGGCTGTACCTGGTGGAAAACGCCACCATGGACAGCCAGGAGAAAACCGGGATGGGTCGGGTAAGCACCTCAAGCGCCGCCAATGTGGATGCCGCCGATGTGGCTCAGGCCACCTATCGCGGCATCGTGGGGCTGTGGGGGAATGTCTGGCAGTGGATGGACGGACTAAAAACCGTGGCCACCACCGGGTATGTCAATCTGTGGGACCGCAACGGCAATAAAACCTGGGTGGATACCGGTCGCAAACGGGCTGCTGCGGACGGAACCATCTACCCCACAACCTTTATGGATGGGGTAGGGGCAGGGTTCAACTACGATGATGTGTTTATTGGAGACACTGGACCAACCAGCAATGCAGACGCAACCGCCCCGGATTATCAGCAGTTTGCCCTTGGCGAGTATTTCCCGTTCGTCGGTGGCTATTGGTTCAACGCCCTGGATGCGGGGTTGTGGCACGTCCGCTGCAGCCTCGCAGCGTCGAACACGAGCACGGACATCGGGGCTCGTCTGGCGAAGGTGTAATGTGTCATGTCTTGTGGGTAACGAAACCCCCGGCGAGAGCCGGGGGTACAAGCCCCGCCATGCTCCCCCGGAATCGTATGCGGTGCTGCTGGCGAAGATAGAAGAATTGGAGGCATATACCCACACGGTGTTGCAGCAGTATTCGAGGGCAGAACGCCACCTGCTATGCCACGACATAAGGAAAACACTGGCCGAGATCCAACGCCTGGCCGTGGTGGCATGGAAGCGCTACCACAAGAAAACCACATTGCAGGATCTTGATGTCGAAATAGAGGTGCTGCGGATCTGGATCCGCAAGTCGGTGCGCCTAAAATATATCAATTCCCACAGGTACCAGGTGTGGACGGAGCATGTAAACGAAATAGGCAGAATGGTGGGCGGCTGGATACGAGCAGCGCACCAGTAGTAGGGGAGTGGACCTGTTAACGCGAGTATTTCCCGATCGTCGGTGGCAATTGGAACAACGACCTGAATGCGGGGTTGTGGAACGTCAACTGCAACAACGCAGCGTCGAACACGAACACGAACATCGGGGCTCGTCTGGCGAAAGACAGAACGGCCAGTAGTTGTGGCGCTTACGGGCGCTCATCCAGAGCCTGTCCTTCGGGGTTCTCGTCCCGGCCTAAAAGGCCAAAGATAAACAGCCGCCAGCGGCAAGTAGCACTTGCGAACGTGGTTGACGGCACCATTTTTCATAAAAAAAGGAACAGCATGCCAAAGACGCATAACAACCTGTATGCAAGAATTGTGGACTTCGACAACCTGTGGCAGGCCTACCTGGCTGCTCGCAAAGGAAAGCGCTATCGCAGAGAAGTGGCAGAATTTTCGACGCGGCTAGAGGAGAACCTGCTGAATATCCATAACCATCTGGTGTGGGAGAGCTGGCAGCCAGGTAAGGCCAGAAGCTTTAGGGTTTTTGAACCAAAGCAGCGGGATATTCAGGCGCCACCGTTTGCAGATCGTATCGTACACCACGCCATTGTCCGGGTGGTTGAGCCATTGTTTGAGCGCAGGTTTATCTGTCATAGCTACGCATGCAGGCGCAACAAGGGAGCGCAGCGGGCTGTGGGAAAACTTCAACGGCTATTGCGCGTGGCAGAACGGAATAGCCCCCATCCGTATGTGATAAAGGCCGACATTAAGAGCTATTTTGCCAGCATCCGGCACGATGTATTGTTTTGGGCCATCGGTCGAGTGGTGGCCTGTAAGCAAACCATTGCCCTCTGGCGTAAGATCGCAGCCGCATATGGCCACAACCTTGGTGTTGGCTTGCCGGTCGGCGCCCTTACAAGCCAACTGGCCGCCAATGTCGTGCTGGATCTGGTGGACCACGAGCTAACCGACATTGGCGGCGTGGGCGGCTATGTCCGCTATATGGATGACACCGTGGTGGTTGCCGCCACGAAAAAAGAGGCCCAGACTGTGCTCACCATCATGCGCGGGGTTGCGGAATCTCTCGGCCTAACCATGAATCCAAAAACAACAATCATGCCGACAAAAAGCGGGATTGATTTCTGTGGATACAGGGCATGGTCAACCCATATCTTGCCGCGCAAGAAGAACATCACCAGGGCCAGACGCAAACTGATGGCCCTGGCTAACATGGCAGATCTAGACGTGGATGTTGCCACAAGACTGCCCATGCTGGCAAAAAGTTTTCTGGCTTATGCCAAGCATTGCAATGCCTACCGCACCACAACAAAAATACTGGAAGACATCAACTACAAAGGAGCCACGACATGCAGATCGACAATCATGTGTTGACTATCGAAGATTTTACCCAAGAGTTGCCGGGCCTTGCTACCACCGCCACTGTGACAGCCTGGAGGGTTCCTGTTGAGTATCAGGCCTCTGGCTATTTTGTTGCGATCAATGCGCCCGGGCAACCCGCTACTCTTCCAGCCTGCGACAGCAACGATGCCATCCTGGTGGGCACTTTGGAGCTTTCCGCAGACCCAGCAGCTCAATTGGCTCAGGCCAAAGCTGAACGCTTGGCCGCCATCAACATCGAATGCGACAAGGCGCTGGCTGCAATCACAGCCAGCTATCCGGCCAGCGAGGTTTCCAGTTGGCCGCAGCAGGTCCAGGAAGCCAAAGCCATAACAGCGGACCCCGCTGCCGAAGCACCACTGCTGGTTGCACTTGCAGAGGCACGAGCCCTTGCGGTGGCTGAACTCTCGGCCAGGGTACTGATAAAGGCGGAAGCGTTTTCTGTGATATCCGGGCAGATTATCGGACGGCGACAGGCTCTCGAAGACACATTGAGCCTGGCCACTGCCCTGGAGGATATCGCCGAGGTAGTATGGTAATGGCTGGCCTGAAGCAGGTAGCTATCGCCATCGACCAGTTGCTGAACACAATCCTGGGCGGCTGGGCGGATGAGACTTTGTCCGCCCGCATGTGGCGGCATCGTGGGTTGGTTTGGTGGCGCGAAGCACGGTGGCTGGTTGACAAGCTGTTTTTCTGGCAGCCGAACCACTGCTACCAGTCGTTTGTTTCGGAGTTGCAGAGGAAGCAGCTGCCGGCGGATTATCAAGAGGAGGCATTATGACACTGATAAAAAAGCACAGATTCTGGATGCTCTGGGCCGCGTCTCTTGCCGTGTTGGTCTGGTACTGGCTGACCGACCCGGATGGAGGCGCGGAGACCATTGCCAGAGTGCAATGGCTTGCTTGGCTGCTGGTGGTGGCTGGGCCGGTGTACCTGCTGCGAAAGGCATTGATGCCAGGGGACAGCGCCGGGCTGCTAAGGGATGCCCGCGCTGGCAGCCTGCCCGCCGCCGTGGTCTGGCTTGGCATGGCCCTGCTGTCCGGCCTGCTGTTTTTGGCCTTTGCCGGACAAGCAAGGGCAGAGGGGCCACCCAAGCAAGCCCTTGCCCATCTACCCACCCTACAAACAGAGATCCAAGGCCATTGGCCGGACGCTCCAGTCAAGGCGGTTTTCGCCGCCCAGGTAGAGCAGGAGACCTGCCCATCGCTCACTTCAAAAAAATGCTGGAACCCTCGCACCGAACTAAAAACGGAGCGGGAGTACGGCTTCGGCCTGGGCCAGCTCACGGTGACCGCCCGGTTCGATAATTTTGCCGAGGCCCGCAAGCTGGACGTGACCCTGCGCGACTGGCAATGGCAGGACCGTTACGATGTTAGGCGGCAACTGCGAACCATGGTGCTCATGGATAGATCTGGCTTCCGCCGCCTAGGTTTTGTGCCGGACCACAATGAGCGGCTCGCCATGGCCCTTGCCGGATACAACGGCGGTATGGGCGGGGTGCTCAGTGATCGCCGGGTATGCGCCGGGGTCCCTGGCTGCGATCCGGGCAAATGGTTTGGCCATGTGGAACTGCACAGCCTCAAGGCAAAGAAGGCCTCCAAAGGCTACGGCAAGAGCTTCTTTGAGATCAACCGGGAATATGTCCACAACATCATGTACACCAGGCGGCCAAGATACGCCGCGTGGTTTGGGGAGGTGTAGCCATGCCCTGGGCAACAATTTTATCCTTCGCGCTCAAATACTGGAAGACCATGGCTGCGGTGGCCGTTGCTCTTGCCCTGCTTGCTATTGGATGGTCGAGCGGCGCAGCGCATATTCAGGACAAGTGGGATGCGGATAAACAGGCCCAGGCCCTGTCCGCAGCCCAGGCAGGACAGCACCAGGCCGAGGCCACGGTGCAGGTGGTCACCGAGTATGTGGATAAAATAAAGGTGGTGCGCGAGCGCGGCGCCACGATCATCAAGGAGGTCCCCGTCTATGTCAATGCGCAAGCTGATGCTGATTGCATTATCAATGCTGGCGTTGTCCGGCTGCACAACGCGGCGGCAAGCAACACCATATCCTTCTCCCCCGGAGCTACTGATGCGGCCCCCTCGGGAGTTGCGCTCTCTACCGTTGCCGCCACCGTTGCCGACAACTACACCACCTGCCACGAAAACGCCGAGCAACTAATCGCGCTGCAGCAATGGACCATGGCCATGGGAGCAGCCACGCCATGACCTCCATCGAGATCAAACCACCGGATCACCTGCGCGACGCCGCTCTGCATGCCCACGCTGATATGCGGGTGGCGCTAAAGATGCAGAGCCTGGGGATGCTCCCCGAAGCATGGCAAAAGGTGCAGCAAGGGTATGACCGCCTGGACAAGGCCCTGGACACAAGGAGAAAAGAGCCATGACCATATCGAGGACATGCGCGGAATGGTCATGGCTCTGGGGCAAACCATGCGGCGATGAAGAGGGCTCCGACGATGAGTGACGATGTGGACCGCGCCTCCAAGTACGAATCCATGGAGCGCCTGAATGGGATAGCCCTGGCAGCCAAGGACATGAGCAAGCGCTCTCCGGTATCACTCACCCATTGCCTGGAGTGTGGCGACCCGATCCCAGAGAAACGCAGGGAGGCAGAACCAGGATGTGAGTTGTGCGTGGAGTGCAAGGCGTGGAAGGAAAAAGGCGGAGCTTTCTGGCCGTAGACACCATGTTGCTAAATGTTGCTAAAAAACAAAGAAAAAAGGGTTTCCGAAATCAACCGGAAACCCTTGCTATTACTGGTCGGGATGAGAGGATTCGAACCTCCGACCCCATGCTCCCGAAGC
>JAEHJW020000406.1_pt1 | contig 29687 bp, 26 predicted proteins | sample 9271431 | NCBI WGS metagenome assembly JAEHJW02 | reverse complement strand
GGGTTGATCTTGCCTTTGAATTCAAAGGTCAAGGCTTCATCCGTAGGAATCCCGCGGTACGCTAACGCCGGTGCTACCAGGGTGACCTGTGGAATGCCTTGAACATTCAACCGCTCGGCTTGTGCCTTGAACCAGTCGTTGTGGTTGTACAGGATCATCCCTGCATAGGTGCTACGTACGCGTTCTGGCGTAAACGCTGACCATGGCTCGCACAGTAAGGCGATGGGGGCCCGATACCCCAAACACTGCGCTAAGGCCACCAGCAACGCTTGCTGTTCTGCTTCTGACAGCACGTAGGGCCAGAGATTGACATCCAAGGCAGCCCCATGGATTTCAGGATCTTGAATGGCCTGATGCTCAATCTGTAATAGACCGTAGTTAACTAGGTCACTGGCTACGGTCACTAACGAATGGGGTAGAATACGAGCATCCCGCGCATCCCAAGCAGCTTCGTACAGGGCTTGTGGTACACCGCACAATGCTTCGAACTTGTCTTGGACTCGGGTGTAGTACGCAGGGTTATCAATCAACGCTGCGGCCCACTCGCCGTTCAGGGTATCAATCAGCCCAACGCGGGTATCGAGCAGCGCATCAAGTTCCGTCAGTAATCGAAGAATCATGTCTTATTCCTCCGCTGGCGGATTACCCACTATCGATCGCAAGAGCGATAATCGTCCACTTCGACGTAGGAGAAAGAGCGTGAACAGCCAAGGGTTTTCTGTCAAGTGTTTCTTGAGGGTTTCCACACTACCTAACGATTCAGTGAATGGATCGTCGGTTACCCCGAGAAACTCCATAGTGGTCCCCGTACCCTGTCTTGGAACAATGACATGGATGGCCTGAGCAAGTTGTGTAACGTACGTTGGAAACACGTGCACGCCACCCAATTCTAATACGATGTCGCCGGTCAACTGCATGATGAGATCAACCCCCACCTGACCTTTACTGCGCAGTGCCGCCCAGATGGCTTCCACGTCATCATCACTACTGATGGCATATTCGCGAATCGAGGATACCGCTGCAATCATGTCAGTGGTAAACTTGACTCGTCCTTCAGAGATGGGAAAGTAGTAGAGTCGTGCTTGTTCGAATAAGTCCCCGACCCGCTCAAAGAGAGCGGGCCAGGACATAAGGTACGATTCAGCCGTCGGATCCAAGGATCGAGGAGGTTGGGGGCGTGGCGCCATGGTTAACTTGCCTGTGGGTAATTACAGTGTGGTTTTAAGATGCATGGCCGTCAGCAAAATCCGTAAGGTCTCGGTGGATTTGACCTTGGTCGGGGATTTGCTTAATACTTTCATGGATGCATGGCCGGTTTCCATCAGGGTGCGATACAACATTTGCTGACCCTTGATATCGCCACCGCGGTATTTGATCAACTCCACGATAGGAGCCGTCAGATCCTGCGAGTACATCACCGTCAGTTCAGGCGAAGAAATCTTCGAACCCTTACTTGGACCCGTCACCTGACCGGACATCTCATCCACGTGCCGCGTGCCTTCGGGAATGGAGATCTTTTTGCGCAGCAACTGCCGTTGGCGTCGTACCGGAATATCCACCACCAGATACTTTTCAGGGGTTTTGTAGATGGTATTGGTTTCCGGGTCGGTCAGAATCAGGTGTTGAAAGAAGTCGTGACCCAATTCTTCCGCGATCTTGAAGTTACGCTCAATGGTGAGTTTGGCTTTATCCAAGTTCGGTGAGGTAAGGGGGATAATTTCATCCCCCGACTTCAATCGTGTCACGTACGTTTCCAACTCACTGTCCGACATGGCATCGAAGCGTTCGCGTAGAAACGCGCCGTTAGTACCTTCGGGGAGGATTTTGTCGACCATGGTACAGACGTAGTCGGTAAACGCTTTGCGGTTGTGCTTCGCCATGGAAACTATCCTTCAGTCATCCCCAACCGGGGTCACAGGATGGGGAGATTAAAGGCGATGATGGTGGGAAGCACTCCCTGAGTAAAATGCCTTAGCCAATCGACCCAGGCACAATCATCGATCAAACACTCCCGGACTTCGGTAGTATCGATCGGCAGAGCTGCCAACTGTCGACGCCAGTAACGATTCGCGTCGCGAATGTTAGCAGCCACCGGAAGTTGTGGCCAGGACTTAAACGACTCATCAAACCGCGCAGCGCTCTCGACGTTGCGGTTACGCAACGCCGTTAGGATGGCTTGCTTGACCACGTCCCCTTCTCCGGGGATCGGCGTCACCGAAGCTGTTTTAGTTGAAGCGATCATAATCGGAGAACTCCACCCCACGTTGGGGTTAAAGCAATGAAGTGTGTAGTGGTTAAGCGGCTACTTTAAACGCTGCGCACCAGGGATGATCATCGTGACCGGCATTGAGATGGAGCAGATCCAGGGTCGACAGAAACGGTTTATTGTCCGCTTCGTTTTCCTTGAAAACCCAAAACCCTCGGGTATCGAGAAGTTTATTCCAGTCATAGCCTTTCTCGACCAGGTTCTTATAAAGCTGCTTGGGCGAGACCGTGAGCTCGGTATATTCCGGCAACATGCTCTTGATCTGGCACAGCTCAGTCGTAATCGTCATCGCCCGTGCCAACAGCGGATCGCTGTACACCAACCCACGTAAGGTGGTACGTCCCAGCTTCACGTCCGGATACAGCTCAAGGTAGAAATTGGTGTTATCTCCACCGATCCCAAAGCGGCCATGCGACTTCAGGTAATGGTACTCCGACAACGGGACGAGTACACCCTCGCGTTGCGACAAGATCAGATCAAAGGGCAAGCCCGAGGGACCGGCTTTGCCACGTAGGTTCTGTATCGAAAGCCGTTGTAGATCGGTATCGCCTTCCTGGTTGTCACCGCTGTGTTTGGGGTAGGTAACCGTGTGTTCCTTGGTATGTTCTACCGCTACGTTCAGCACGACCCACAAGTTGTTCGTCAGGAAGGTGATGTTTTCCGGCACGCTCTTAAACTTGAGCTTGTTCTTCAGGAAGGCCAGCTTCTTGGGTGGTGGCGCGTAGGCGTCTATCTGAATATCGTCGCCCATATGCGCAGTGAAGATGACGTAACCGCCGGACTGCGCAGCCATGCCGGGCAGCTGCATGATCATCTGGCTCTTGGCCCCGGAGGCGCGCATGTGCACCGTGTTAGCCGCGCCGTCACCGACTTCGTTCTTCTCGAAGATCGCTTCGACCACGTCGGTGGTAAAGGCGGACAGCGAGTCGATCTCGATAATCGAGGGGTACAGTAGGCGCAAGGGCTTCTTGCTCTGCGGGTCAATGAAGGGGGACGTAAAGGTCGCCTCCTTGATTGCCGCACGCTTCTCCGCCAAGTAATTGGACAAGCGCTTGAACCAGACGTTGCCGGATTCCTCACCCTGGGAGGTGATGACGAAGTTATCGATGTTGGATAAATCCATCTGACTCAAACGCGGCATATGCTGCGACAAATCCTGAAAGCGCTGACACGACTGCGAGAACTCGGTATCACGCGACTGCACCTCTGCCGGCCAATAGCGATCTAGGCTCATCATCGCCATCCAGTGGGCCAGCACGCTCTTGTAGGTATTACCGCGTCCACCGATACCGGTCACGTGGCTAAGACCACCAGTATGGTACCAGTGCCCATCATTTCCCTGTATGTAGCGTCCGGTGGGAATGTCCATTAAACAGCCCACATTTAGAGCAGGCCGAAACGGGGGCGCTTCAATGAAATCTTTCTTCATGCCAATGGCAAAGGGTTGCCCACCGGGTTTCTTGATAGCCATGTTTCGCCCTGCTCCGTAATGAATAAATGAGAGTGCAAACGCACTCACTGCACACCATAAGAAGTGGGCTGTAGAAAAGCTCCGTGAGACATTAGGGAATACCCTATGAGGGACGTTATCTCCCCAGGGCATTTCCGTCCCTTACTCTCCCAAGGATTTGTTAGCCATGAATTTGTCCCTGCACGCTCAATACAGCACCCTGGCACTGGAAGCCCAAGCCGGTGAATCATCCCTTCGTCAAGCCCTGACGCGGTTACCGCATTTCTTCAAGGAAGTCGGTAAATCGTTAACCGAGGCCTTCAGCAAACCGTTCCACGCCGTGTTCAAGGCCAAGGATCTGAACTGGGCCATCACGCAGCTCGCTGCGGTACCGTACCCGACCCTGCGTACGACCGTGGTGCCGTGTGTGCCTGGGCTCACCACCGATTACCTGAGCTACATCGCTGCGTTGGATCTTGACGCCCAGCATGCCGCCGTACTCGAAGCCAAGTACCTCAATCCCCTGATTGATTTCCTGGCCAAGAAATTAGCCAATCCGGATGCCTTGCGATCGCAAGCCCCCGATCTCGCGTTGGTAGCAGTTGACCTGACGGCACTGAATATTCGCACCAAGGCGATGGCCGGTCTGGTTGATCCAACCAACGACTCCGCATCTCAGCCGTACGGTAAGCTGATCAAACGACATGCGGACTGGACGGCGATTCAAGAGCACATCGCCCACATTACCAAGGTTTTCACCCAGAGCGACCATGCCCGCGTGGCCATGTCGGTAGCTCGGTGCAATGAACTGTTGGGTACCCTCATTGCCCGCGTCAGTGAAGATCCTTCGATGTACAAGGTCTCAGGCCCCACCTTGAAGCTGATTGCGGATGCTGCGTACGCAACCGCAACCGCAGTGGAGTTTTATGGGCTGACCTATCGTCGGGCGGTCGTCTTGGAAGCGGCCATCCATGGCCTGGTTGATACTACTGCCAAATTGATCCCGCAAGCCGCGTAACGGCATAAAGCCCCACTCTACCGCTTGGGTAGAGTGGGGCTTTATGTGTACATCATGCAGCACAGACGGTGTTACGTGAAATTTCAATCAGATGCTTGCGCTGATTCCGTAGCAACGCCATGACATCCGTGATCCATTCGCTTTCCGGTGCATACCGAATCCATCGGGGGCTGACATCAATCACTCGATGAGCTAACGCTCGCAGTGATTCTTCCGTCGTCGCCTGACAGAGCGTAGTTTCATTCAGTACTTGATTGACCGACGTATTTCCCCAGACTTGGCCATGCATGGCCATGGGTAGCTCAATCGCTTTCTCACGATAAGCCAGATTCATAGCGGCGTTCAGTTTACTGGCCGCCATGGCGCGGTGTTTCGCGTAATGATTGAATTGCCCACACAGACTCGAAATGTAGAACATGTGTTGGGCATGCTTGGAAAGACACTTGAAGAACAGGACCAGGAAGAAGTGGCCCAGGGACGATACATCCGTACTCCCGTTGTCGCTCGCATTCGTGCGTCGCATACGGTAACCTCAGGGGGTGTGTTGGAAGGAAAGGTCGTTGGGGGGCATCATGGTCGCAGTACTACCAGGTTAATCGGATTCCATGAGCTGCAAATTAGCATACGGGCCAGACCAAATGCCAATATCGCCCTCGCACTCAATGATGGTTGCAAATCGAAACGCCTTGGCGGATTCGGGCCAAGAAACCACGACCACTTTGACATCAGGCAAAGCCAGTGCCGAAAGTGTATTGCGATCCGGAAGATCTTGACCGAATGTCAGACATACAATTTTAGTGGCATCCGTCCCACGATTAACGTAAGTAACCGGTACATCCACTGAACCTGTCGTGGTAGCAATCGTAGGTAACAATTTCACCGTCGTCTTGGCTTTTACGGTCTGACGCTCATAGAGTAGGTGGGTAATGTCCGTCACACGTACCCGCGTATTCTCTTTGGGGTACAGGTAATCGTTCAAGACACCTTCCAGAGATTCCAGCACATTAACCGCCGTATAGGCTAACCTGGTCGGGCGAATTTCATGCCCTAAGTTACCCGCATCCATGTGTTCGATGGATTGACGGTTGCGATTGCAGACCATGAGCTTAGCGCCGTACTCGACTAAAGCATCGTAGGTATCCCGATTGAAGATGGTCTTCAAATCGCCCACAATCAGTCCCTGCATGGAGCCTTGCGATAACGTCGTGAAATCTTGACGCAATTGCGTCAACATGGGCTCAGGCTCTTTAAGGTAGACCACTGAGAATGTAGCATCGGAAATGGGCTTTCCCAAGAACTCTTCCGAATCACGAATATCGCCGGTGTAGTAGATCGCTCGACCGTCCTTAGTGATTGTGTCCATATCGCCGGTGGTTGTAAAATACCAGTGGGCTAACGATAGCATCCGACTACGCTCATGCTTGGGCTTCCAGTACCCTTTCGCCGGCGTAATACGTAGTTCCAGTAATTGGGAGCGCTGATAGAGCGCCAATACGCCGCGGGTGGCATACTTGTCGGCTAAGACATTTCCTGGATCGCTCTTGTCGCCATCGTGCGCTTTAGTCCACTTGGTTTCCAACTCACCACCGCTGGCTTTAAAGAGCGCGATACGGTGGTCGAGTTCTTGCCACAGTGCAACGTTGGCCAAAACTTGCCCGCTAGCCAAGATCCAACCGTTAGCTTTCCAGCGCGGCAGTCCCTTCTCGATACCTTCCAGGGTGTACCGTGAATCCCCAATCAGTAGCAGTCGGGATAAGTTGGCCTCGGTCGCAGCTTTGATGGCTTCACATGCCGCTGTCAGTTCGGCAATGTTGTTCGTGGCTTCGCCATCGATCGATCCAAATCCATCAATGTACTGGTGAACCGTGATCTCACCTTTACCACCGACATTAAGGTCGTATCCTTGAACGGTGGGTACGCCGCGTTTGGCGCCAGCGCCTACTTTGGGAGTTTCTCGCGTGTAAAAATAGCCATGCAGTCCCCACCCAGCATGACCACGCGACGCCGCTTGACCTGGCTGCTGTGCGCGGCAGCCACCGTCGCTATAAATGACGCCTTCCATGCGCATCGGTACCGGTGTATCAGACATGGGCTGTTACCTTGTTGAGAATAAGGAGTGCGGAACTTGATCGACGTCAAGTCCGCGCACACCATGCTCACTTGCTGTGAACTTTGAAGCAAGTTACCGTTATTTATCCTTACACGACGCTAGGTACCGGCGGTAGGCCACCGCATGATCGTGTTCGGATATGGCGATGTAGGCCCGTAACTCATCGATGTACTTTACCAATCGGACATTGAGTGCATCAGTATTGGTCTGTTCCTCGGGTGTAAAAACAGGTACCTTAGGGACCGGTCGTATTCGTGGAGCATCGTACTTAGCACACGGATTAATTTGTTGGCTGTGAATGGTTGCTGAATCATCCGTCGAGTTGATGACGGCACTGACGTGATTTGCAGAAGGATGGTTACCCCGATAACTTGCTGTGGAGCACCCGGCGAGTAGTAACGTAAGTAGTAAACCCGACCAAAACTTCAGCATGGGTTAGTCTCCTTAAGGGGTGGGTTTGGTTGCAGGCTCGTGAGGGGATTGCCACCGATTCAATCGATCAATGAGTGCTTGATTGCGGTTAGGTGGTTGGGGCGTGGGAATAGGTTTGTGATTAACTTCCGGCGCGCTTATACGCTCACGCATAAACACGTGGCGTGTCCATAGAACTTCAGCGTTAAGTGCATCCACTTCATCTTCAGACCATTGCAATCGAAGCAGCACAGCTTTATTGGTTGCCACCACAGCCTTATTACTGAGCTGGATCGCATGTAGGTTGTTGGACAATTCCTTAATAATGCTAGTCAGCCGAATCACCACAAACAACATGATGAACATCATACACACCCAAAATAGAGTGAGTCGGTTAGACTTTAACCAGGTACGAAATGATGCTCGGCCAAAAAGGGTTTCTTTCAGAAATGGCCAGAACATTTGAATCAGAGTAAGCAGGGTAGACATAGTAGCCCCTAAAAAGGCCCGTGTGCGGCATCGTATGATTGGAACATCATAGACATACCGGGCTTTTTTAGGGGCTATTCTGCGATGAAGGATAGACCGTTCGAGGATCAAGACGATGCTAACTGAAGCGACCGTTGGGCCGTGGCTCGATGTACACATTTTAACCATGCCTGAAACTAACCTTCAATGGCAGAACGAATGCCTCGAATCCGTTACACGCGCAATCTCTCACGCCGGGTTTCCAGTAGCGTTACATCTGTGCCCAGGCTACAAGGGACACATCGGCATCGCGCGAGCGCACGGCTACAGTTTAGGGCAAGCCCCGTACATATGTCAAGTCGACGACGATGACTACGTGACGGTGGATGCTTTTTCCTCCATGCGCGAGGCATTACTCGCTAACCCCGATGTCATATTTCCACGCGAATGGTCGATACTGTACGAAAACAGCAATGGCACCGTGATCGAACATCCGAAAGAGTTGGGGCGGCAACGGCATTCCATGAAGGTCTTTCTACGCAAACACCTGATCGATTTCAAAAACTGGATATGGGCAGGAGACCCGGCTCAACTGCATTATTTAGAGCATGCTGGACTTACGATGATCGATTTGCCAAACCCTACGTATGGGTACCGAAATCATCGTACCAGCATGTCCAATCCACTGCGTCTCGCATACCCCCAAGAATTGGCTTTGGCACGTAAAATGCTGGCGCCGTTGTTACGTCCCTAATCGATAGGATTTACAGCCATGGTAGCACCAGCCGCCGGTCCGAATTATACTTACGTTGCTACTGGACTATCGGTAGCCTTTACCGATACCTCCACCACCAACAATCCGCCAATTACAGCCTGGGCCTGGAATTTTGGTGACGGAGCCACTTCAGCGGTACAGAACCCGACGCACGTCTATGCCGCTGCTGGAACGTACACCGTTACGTTATCCTACACTGACTACCTGGGTGCTTCGACGACCTTTAGCCAGGCCATCACGGTTTCATCCGCCGCGCCCAATTTTACCCAAGCCATCAGTGGCCTTCAGGTTACTTTTACCGATACCTCGACGTCGAATAATCCACCCATTCAGTCGTGGTCGTGGAACTTCGGTGATGGCGGGTCCTCCGGATTGCAAGATCCGGTGCATACCTACGCGGCGCCCGGCACCTACACAGTAACCCTGTCGTATACTGACTATGCTGGTCCCTCGGCAACGACGGCATCGCATACCGTCACGGTAGCCAATCCCACCGTAGCTTCCTTTACGGCGGCGATGACGGCATTAACGGGCGTCTTTACGGATACCTCCGTACCGACTACCGGTGCAACCATCACAGCCTGGGCCTGGAACTTCGGTGATGGCACAACCTCTACCGCACAAAGCCCCACCCACACCTATGCCTCTCCGGGTAACTACACGGTCTCGCTAACGGTCACCGATTCGGGTAACAGTACGATTGGCCCCGTCACTCAGGTGGTAACGGCACTTGCCCCACCCGTCGCCTCGTTCACAAAAGTCATTGCCAATTTAACGGTGGCGTTAGCTGATACATCCACAGCAAGCAACGGTAAAACAATTGCCGGTTGGAGCTGGAACTTCGGTGATGGTACTGCTGGATCAACCGTCAAGAATCCCACCCACACGTACGCGGTGGCGGGAACCTACATCATCACCTTGACAGTAACGGATTCGGGCGGCCTGGTGTCTGCGGTGGCCAATCAGAGCGTTACAGTTGCTGTGGCCGGTGTGGCGACTTATACTGCCAAAGGCTTCATCGATTTCGGTGCGTTAGCAAATAACACTCCTGAGACCGTGGCTACCTTGGGCGAGCTTTCGGTTAAAAGCCGTACCTTTGCCAAGGATCGTCAAATCTTTGGTGGGTCCACGGGAGGCACGACGCCGTCCAGTATCAACCTCAGTGTATTCTCGTCCAAGAATGCCGACGGTACGGTAGTATTGACGCCCGCCGACTACGCCTCATCCATGTTGCAGATTGGGACGTGGATGTATACGCAGAGTTTGGCGGGTCTGTTTACCGCCGATCCCAACGTCTTCCTCCAGGCGGTTGTGGCTGAATTCCCCACCCTGATCAACACGGTCACCTGTGGACCGATGGTACAGCAAGGGACGATGTGGCTCCCCACTGATATCCAGTACTATTTCAGTACGCCGTCCACGGTATCGCCCACCAACACCGCATCGAGCCGGGTACGCATTTGGTTTTCTGACAGTGCCTTCCAGCAGGAATACGATGAGTTCACCATCATCTTTATTCCACCCATTGCCAATCTGGACGATTTCTTTCTACCGGCGGCGACGGTACAAACGGAAGTCAGTGCGATCACCACGCCACAACTGTTTGGTGAAGTTCAGACGGCAGCCGGTCAAGATCCGTATACGGTGCTGATGTCCACAGCGTATAACTGGGTCGATCCGAATACCCCCACTAACCTGATTCCTACCCTGTGGACGTACATCATCTACGGTGAGGCGGGTAACAACGTCGATGCGATCAAGGCGGCGTTACAGGGGTACATTTTGGCCGGATCGACGCATACGCGGGATCAGTGGGCGGCCATCTTTCCGGATATCTTCACGTCCACGGAATTCATTCTGACGCCGCTTTGGAATCAGTATGCAATTCCGAACCTGACCTTAGGGGATGGTGTATATTCACCCACGGTCAATCCGGCACAAGCCCTCCTGATTGCTCAGGAAACCGCCGTAGGTACGGGATACAATGATCTGTTTGTCTCCAATGTGCTGAACGTGGTCCCGACCCCGTACAAGTCGATGGCCATTCTGGCGGTGGGTGGACCGCAAAATCACGGTGGTATCAGTGAGTTTGCCAAGCGGTGGACCGATTACATTGCAGTTCCCACCACGTCGTTAGATTACGATCGCATGAGTACCGATACTCAGGGCTTTGTCAGTCTGTTGCAATCGATGCTCAAAACCGCCGAAACCATGACGGAGAGTTCAGACATCCCTCCCGGCATGACTCGGATGCATCGTACAGCTCCTAACGGAGATATCATTCTGTATCTGGTATCGTCCTACGATTCAGTGGAATACTTGATGGTAGCCAAGAGTTGGCTGGTTGCTAAGTACGGCGCCTCAACTAACACCACGGGAACTATCGGTATCAGCTACGATGGTATTTATAACAACGGAGCGTATCAGTTGAGTAGTACCGTTGCCCAGATGAGCTTGCAGTTTGCGGCGTACAATGCCGTGGCGCCTGTCAGCTGGTCGATTCTGAGCACAAACATCGGCACAGCGTCTATCAATGCCACCACGGGTCTGTTCACTGGCAACTTTGCGGCCACTGGCGTGTATACCTTGACGTTGGAAGTGATCGATGCTCAGGCGTTTACCTCACGGCAGACGTTCACGTTCAACTTCGTTCAGCAAGTCGTCGTGCCTCCGTTGGTCCTGGGTTCGCCGGTACTGCCCAACCCGGCGCCTGGCGTTGGTGTTGCGTACAATGGTTCAATCGCTATTACCGGTGGTACCGCGCCGTATACCTTGGTTTCCTCGACCCTTGCTCCCGGACTATCCGCGGCTATCAGCGGCAACTCCGTGGTTATCTCGGGCGCGGCCACCACGAATACGGGTTCGCCGTTCTCCAGCAGTGTCACTGTGCGCGACTCCACGGCCGGCACCCCGCTGTCCACCACCGAAACATTCAGCATCACGATCGCGTAAGTTCTGTAACCGTAGCCAACATAAGCCCCGAAGAACTTCTTCGGGGCTTATTTCATCATTCCGGATAACTACATGACAACCCCTAAGACTCCATCGTTGAACGCACAGGGCGTATATACCCTGTCGGCTCCTTACAACACACTGGTACAAGCCAACGTCCTGTACACGTGCAAAGCGATTCGAGCCTTTGCCGATCTGGTGGACTTGGGGGTGGATATCCTGGCAAGCTACTACACGCCAGTAGGATTAACCCAGACTGCATTGGACGCAGACAAGGCCGCCGGCGCCAACATCATCACCCTGATGTCGGCCAACGCGCCCACCATCCATGTCCCCGATACCTACATTGCTGCTTTTCCAGCCATGGACAATGTGGCGTATTCGACAATTGTGATGGCACTGTCGTTGGGGCCGCTGCCCGATACCCTGGATTTAACCTTCGCTAAAACGCAATTGGCGGATGCCGCTTCCAGCGTCATTGGCGTGACGCCGACGGTAACTGTGTTTTCCCTCCCGAGTACCGGCGTGATGACCACCGCCCAATCGGCTACCGCTGAAACCGCACGTCAAGCGGCGATCACCAATCGAACCACCGACTACGCCAAATTACTGGCGCTGCAAACGCAGTACACTGCACTACAACAGCAATATGCTGTCCTGCAAGCGCTCTGTATTTCCAAAAACGTCGTTACTCCAGCATAACGCATAGTTGCCTACCAGAAGCCCATCATGGGCTTCTGGTAGGCTTTATATCGTACACGAAGGAAACGGCATTAACTCTTCTCAGCGGAACAGACCGTGATGAAGGGGGTAATTAGTGCCTGGTTGTCAAACAGTTCGTACTTCAACTTCTTCTTGAAGTCCGGTTCCAACGAACACCGTCGTAAAATATCCTCACAGGCCTTTCCTTCCTGTCCAGGTGATAAGGTGCGATTAAAAGCGAGTTCCTTAACGACGTTGACCATCAGGTTAACCTGGAGGTCATGCGGCTTTTTCACTGTTGAATCCGTGGCGTGTGAGGCCAACACTTTAGCCCCGACATGGAGCGCGGCTTCAGCATCCGTGGCCATGAGTAATCGCGTGATGCGACTACCAAGCACTTCGTCCATACCGGCAAGGGTTACCGTCGCCGGATATTCCGGAACACCGGTATCCACATCCGTGTAGGGCGCGTACTGCGCATCCGCAGTAACGCGCTCAGGCACGGCTTGAGCCAATGCCTCAGCAGTCACTGCCGAGGCGCTGTAGGTTGTGCGAGAAAACGTGTTCATCGAACGAAGTTCCTTAAACCTATCTTAACGATAGGGTCGTGGGTAGGGTAAATATCCCCAAATATCATCATGGGGTATTCGGAGCTATGACATTCAGGGTTGAAGTCAGCTGGTTGCAGGTGATCGCCCCTGAGGCGTTAATTTGCGTACAGGTGACAACCCCACCCACCACTTTGACGCCGCAGATGGTAGCGGATGGCGAGGCTACTGAAAATTCACCGGAGGCGCTAAGATCAACATTGGTCGCGGAGACATTCACTGAGGTAGCCGATACTTGAATGGTATCTGAGGTGATCTTGGTAGTCTTTGCCGAAATATTGAGGTTTTGCGTCGATAAGTTGACGGTCTTATTCGACGTCAGATTCAAAGTATCGCTGCATTGAACCGTGATGTCCTGCTTTGACAGAGTAACCTGACTTTGATCGGCGTTGGTCAGATGGACAATGTGGTTGATGCTGTCGATGAAGACCGCTTGACCAATATCATCGGTCAATACAAAGGTTCCGGCCATGGGATTGAATTGCAGGTTATGTGTGCATTTTTCCCCGTTGGCTTTGGACGTCTGTAAAGTGATCGTTCCTTTGTGGGTGGAAACTTCCACGTAATAATGATTCTTGGCGTCGACGGCGGTATCGGCTTCGTTCTGGGTCGCGTTGAACGCGTACACCACGGTTTCCAGTTTTCGATACGCCGGATCCAAACCTAACTCGGTCCAGTAGAAGGTATCGAGGTTACTGAAACGCCAAATCATCACCCGTTCACCCCGACGAACATTCGGGGCAGTGCGACGATTGGACCCAAAGGGTAACCAGGTCGCCTTGAGGGTATTGTCAGTGGTCACACTGGTCTGGGAGGCGGTGCCTTTGGCGTCCACGCCCGATACCGTATCTGAGAGGGGGTTGGATTTTAATTCCCCATCCACAAAATTCAAAATTTCGTTGGGTGTAACTTCAATCTCGGCACTACCAATCACCAGGTTTTCGGCGACTGTTCCCAGAGAATAGAACCGCAGTTGGCTAGTACTCACGCTGTGCCTCATCGGTAGATGAAATAAACGACTATGTCATAGGGTTACGAAAAACCTTCACTCATCCAGATTCCTTACCGGAATGCTAAACCCTATGTTGTTTATCACGGGGTCCCCCATGCGCATTACACGAGTGGTACTGGTGGGTTACAAGCGGTTACTCTTATCCAGCATCCATCATTTAGATTGGTCACCAGTGGCATCGTACCAGATGATACTGGGAACCAATGGTTGCGGCAAATCGTCACTGATGGCTGAGACCAGTCCCCTGCCCGCCAATAGCGGGGATTTTATCAAGGGCGGCTCCAAGCAGGTGGAGCTAGTTCACGACCACGTCACCTACCTCCTAACCTCAACAATCGGCTCAACCACACGACATAGCTTTATTCGTGATGGGCATGAGCTGAACGATGGCGGTACGGTCACCATTCAAAAGGAATTGGTGGAAACGCATTTACGCTATACGGAAGAACTGCATAAGCTTTTGACCGGGCGTACCCGGTTTACCGATATGTCGGTAGCCCAACGGCGGTACTGGATCACGCGTTTATCGCGGGCTGATTATCGCTACGCCATCAAGCTTTACGACAAGCTTAAAAGTGCAGCCAACGACATGGGTGGCGCCATCAAGGTATTAAAAGCCCGTCTGGGCGAAGAAACGGTTGCCTTGCAGCGAACCACCGATCAGGGTGATCTGGAAGGTCGGGTTACGGACTTGCAGCGTAACTTGACCCAGCTACTATACGCGCGTTCACCCACTACGCTGCGTGTGGATGTGGCGTCGGAGCACCTGCACGAATCCGTTACCTTGCTGGAGCGCATAGGAAGCAGTTTAAAGCGCTCCGCTGCGCCTCTGAATACCCAAGCGAGGCTTCGGGGTGTAAGCGCCTTAGAGCCGCGTGTACAGGAGCTAACCAACGCTATCTCAGTGCATGACAGTGTGTTGGAACGATTGCGTAAAGAGTACGATGACGTACAAGGGCTGATCCAGGCCATGGATGCTGCCCATATTGGTGATGCCACCAATATGGTCGACGTGCAAGCCACCTTGATGCGCCGAGCCCAAGAAGCACAGCACGCGATTGTGGATTTCCCCGGACTACTGGAGGCTACCGACCCTATCGCTATCTTGCAAACGACTGAAGAAATCTTTGGTCAAGTCATTGCGCTATTTGCTCAGCTACCCGATAACAGCAATCGCCGTTACAGTCGAGATACCTTACAACAAGCCTTGGATGCGAAGCGGCAAGCACAAGGTGAGATAGATCACGGCGAAGCAGTCATTAAGACACTAAAGCAGCGACTGCATGCTATCGAGCATGCACAGGGGATAACTTGCCCAGAATGTCGGTTTCAGTGGGTTCCTGGAGTGAGTATGCGTGAAGGCGCGGAAGTCAAGCTTAAGATTGATGGGTTTCAATCCCAAGCCGAACGCCACCACGCTACGATTCATGAAGCTTCGCGTTTCCTGGAAGAAGCCGAAAGCTACATGGCGCTCTACCGGCAATGGCGTGGGTTCGTCAACCAGTACCCACGTATGCATTTACTCTGGGACTACCTGCAAGCTCAACGCTGTGACGTGGACCGACCCGGTGAACATCAGGGGGTGTTTCATCGATGGCTAACGGAAGTACAGCATGCCGTAACTGCCCATGACGCTAAACTGGAATTGATTCGAGTAGAACAATTGCTGAAGGCGAATGCTAACGGGCAGGGCTTACATTTGCGACAACGCTTGAGTGATTTGGAGCGGGATATTGCTGAGCGTACGCGCTTGCGTCAACGGCTAAAAGCTGATGCGGGTACCTACAGCGTTCAACTGCAATTGACGCGAGGGTTTGACCAGGAGGTTCAACGCTGGCACGACGCCGTTAACGGCTTAGAGCACGCGTACGATATGGCACTGGCGGCCGTGGCTAACGATTGCATTGATCGCGACATCACCGCCACCCAAGGGCAGTTGGGAGCCCTACAGCACACCCTGAACGCAAAACAGGTTTTGCTGGGAGTGATCGATGAACTCAAAGGTACGTTGCATCGCACCGAACAGTCTGGTGAAGTCTTGTCGCTGTTGGCAAAAGAGCTGTCGCCTAAGGAAGGTTTGATCGCGGAACAATTGTACGGCTTCATTCAGTGCCTGGTTGCCCAACTCAATTCGATCTTGAGTAGTGTGTGGACGTACGATTTGGAAATCGAACCCTGCGGCATGGAGAAGGGTGAACTCGATTACCAGTTTCCGATGATGTGCGGTTCGCCGGGCCCACGACCGTCGGATATTTCCGAAGGCTCTGCGTCTCAGAAAGACATCATTAATTTTGCCTTCGTTCAAACCGTCATGCTGTATGAGAACCTGGTAGATTACCCCATGTTCACCGACGAACTGGGAAATACGTTCGATGAGGCGCATCGACCCAGCATCAACGCGTTCATTGCCCGACTGATGGAAAGTCAACGCTACAGTCAGGTGTTTATGATTTCGCACTATGTCGCTGGGTGGGGGGCGTTTAATGACGCCGAATACTTAGTGCTTGATCCACGTAATATTGCGGTGCCGTCCAACCACAATACCCACGCCACGCTCAGTTAAGGGCGTGGGTTCTTAACTCCTACAACCTGTGAATTCCGATCATGTCCAATGTACCCTTCTGTGCTACTCAGCTAACCTCGGTGGAAGAATTTCTATTGCGAAAAGTCGAAGCGCTGGAAATTGTGTCGCAAACGCTTATTAAAACCATCGCCGAAGCACTACCGCACTGCCAGCAGACGCTAAACGGCATTCTTCAGAATGCCCATGCCGGCAGTGAAACGGCCCAGGAGTTGGCGGCGTGCCTGTATTTAAAAAAGGCCTTTCCACCGCCGTTTGAAGTTGAGCCGGTGGTCGCGACTACCTTGTTCGAACACGGTAAGGTGGCGACACAGAACTTGGCCTTGGTGCTCAATCGGTACCTACCAAGTTTAGCGGGACACCCGCACCCCTTATCCATCAATGCCAAAGCTCTCTTCGGGCACGAGACGCCCGATACCCTAGGTATTGCCGGTGAACCCATGAGTTATACGGTGCTGGCCGACAAACTTGCTGCTGTGGAGGGCAGTTACGTGACCTTTAACGGTAGCCTGTTGCATGCGGAAAACAAACCGACACTTACCTACGTTATTCCGGCCGGTGATGGCGGGGATACGCATTACGTGGCGATTGCGCCGTACTTGGCCGGATCATGCATTTTGTCGCTGATTCCCGAAGATAAACACTATCTTCGGCATCGTCAGGGACAGTACGTGCAGGTTGACATGGTAGATGCGGCACTCAAGGCCATCTTTCTCAAAAATCGAACCGTACGCATTCGTAACCTCTTCAAAGCGCGCGCCGCGCCCGAAGCACAAATTGCTACATTTCGTGCTGAAGCTTTAACCCGTACCTATCAGGGCAACGCCGTCATTGTTGAAGTGGCCGATACGGCACAGAGTCGCATCCCACTATATCGGGCGCACGTTTCTACCGGCAACCATCAACAGCTTGGCAAAATAGTTATCTTGAACTTCGAAATGGCTAATCACCAAGATGCCACTGGTCAACCGACTATGGGGCAGGTCATTCTTTCGGAAACGTATGCCGACGGAGCGTTTATCGGGCTGAACGGTCAAACGGTGCGGACGGCATTCAAGGATCTGGCACCCATCAGTCAGAACATTCTGATCGATGCTTTGACAGCCTTCACCACCCACATCGATGCGGGTAACGCGGCTCCTGCTATCCCCCCAAGCAAGCCTAAGTCCAAGAAAGTCAGTAAGGTAAAGTAAGACATAAGGCCCTCTCACCCGGAGTCCGGGTGAGAGGGCCTTATGCGACTATCCGTAGGTACCCATTTCTAATAGCGTTGCTTTGCCATTACTCCACGGTCTGGCCGAGTAACGGTTATTGGCAATACTGAGTTTGTTAAACCAATCCGTGGTTTGAAAATCGTAATGCTCATTGTGCATCTCATCACAGCCATACACAAATTCATCTTCTTCCTGCGAAATGCGGTAATCCCAGATACGTCCCATCGGACCCATTAAGGGAAAGCGTTGAGCACTTGCATTGAAGTAGCGTCCTGGAACACAGGACCGCTCCAGATAAATGGTGTTTCGATAGAAGCTGGGAGCATCCACCAAGATGGCAAAGGTTTGCGGTAGCGTCAAATAGGCTTGAATGACCGCATCGCTTTTCAAACTGGCCGTAACGTACTGCGTGCTCCCGGCGACCGTTCCGGTCTCGATCGGTAGTGAGGACAGATCGATCGCTTTAATGGACTGGTACACTCGTTCCGGAAACGCAATCCGATTCATGTTAACCTTGATCACGGTATCAGAAACTTTCTGATAGACCGGATCCAGTGCGTGCAGGTAGCCGCCGATGGACATCAGTAGAATCTTTCCTGCCATGGACACGGGTAACTGAATGTACGCGTGTTGACTGTAATTGCCCAACCCGCTGGGTTTGTAAATCATGCTGGCGGTAATGGGAATCTGGGTGATTTTTCCAATGTTCAAAAAGCTTAGGATGCCGACGTGATTGTCGCCGCAAATACGGTTGGAAATGCCGCCACCGAGAATGTACAGTCCACTGATTGATCCCACGGTGGGATGCAGGTAGCCATTAACGGTAGTCAGCATGTAGTCGCTCATTACCGACATATCCAATCCGGCTTTAGTCAGGAGGACATCGTCCATACCTGACGCCGTCAAGGTCGTGGTGGTAGAGCGATTAACCGAACCTAAATTAGCCACAAACCCCGCTTGCCAAGCGTCGGAATACCCCACAGGAATGGTGGTGGTCGACGGTGGGGTCGTGGTGGTTGGAAGGGAAGCGTTACCGAGGGAAGCTAACCAGCTGGTGAGCGTGGGCGAAGGCATCGCTGGCGGTGCCACCGTAGCCAGCGCAGCACTCGTTAAATAGGTGTTGGTGAGATCAAAACTGTTGGTGAGCGTGATCACAGCCTGATAGTACGCACTCAGGATTGTATTCAAGGGAGTTTGGGACAAGTCCGTGGTTACCCACGTCGGATCGGTGCGTGAAGTGCGTACTACCGCAGTCACGTAAGTGTAAGACATGCTCAGGTCCTCGTGTACAACCCAGAGAAATACGGAGAAAATGACTTATAGTCACGTAGAAGAAGGCGAGGCAATGATATGCTGCACCTTTATTCATTCCACCCCTAAGGGGCGCCATAGCATGGGCGCTGCCATGGCCGGAGAGCGAGCCCCATGACCACGACTATCTATCCGTTCGATCCGACTGGTGCGGCCTTGACCAACAAGATCGTTGGTGAACGCCAAACCATTTCCCCGCCGAATTGGACGGATTTCTATTTCATCTTGCCGCTGGCCACGCCCTACTTCTCCGAATCACTCGCGGGCAACCTGTCCATGGTGCCCTCGGGTAAGATCCTGGTAGAAGGTGTGGACTACATTTGTACGCATCGGTTTTACGATGCCACAGTTCAATGCGCCTCGCCAGTGTACGGCTCGATCACGTTCCTGGATCGAACCCTTTCAGGCGTACTGAATCTGAATTACCAGACACTCGGTGGCGACTGGACTCTTAACAGTACCCAGATTTCCACGGTCCTGGCCAACACGCTGCTGGACCCACGGATCACGACCTGGGAAGAAGTCGTGACGCTACCGTACCAATTCCCGCCGGTCTCACATCAGTGGGACATTGTGGACATGATTGGTGCGAAGGACATTGTGTCGGCGCTGAATGCCATGGTGACGGCCCTGTTGCAGTCGGGTAGCACTGGGCTTGCAACGCACTTAGCGGACTTCGGTAACCCGCACCGTGTGACTGCCGCACAGGTGGGTTTAGGGTTGGTACAGAACTATGCCATGGCGTTGAATGCCGACGCTATTGCAGGGTCAGCCACCAACCTCTACATGACCCCCGCGACCACGGTGCAGGCAATTGATCAGTTTGCCATCATTCCATTGAATGCGCATATTGCGAACGTCAGTAATCCCCACAACGTGACAGCCACGCAGGTCGGACTCGGATTAGTACAGAACTACGGCTTGGCCGCTACAGCCGATGCGCAAGCCGGCATCCTTACGACGGCGTACATGACTCCAGCCTTAACCGCCGCGGCCATTACAGCACAAGCCATTGCACCGCTGAATACCCATTTGGCTAACTTTGGTAATCCGCACCAGGTCACCGCGACTCAGGTCGGCTTGGGTAATGTTCCGAATTATGCCATGGCCACCAGTAATGAAGCCTTGGCGGGCACAAGTACCACCACGTTCATGTCACCGGCGCTGGTTTATTCCGTACTAAACACGGGATTGGGCGGGACTCTATCGGCACATATTGCCGATCACAATAACCCCCACGTAGTCACGGCGGCACAGGTTGGGCTCGGTCTGGTGCAGAATTACGGCATGGCGGCGAATGCGGATGCCACGGCCGGTACCAGCACAACGCTCTACATGTCACCGGCCACCACACTTGCATCAGTCACCGCCGCGTTAACGCCATATGTGGCTCACATCAGCAACATGGCCAACCCGCACAATGTGACAGCGGCACAGGTTGGCTTGGGTTCAGTCGCTGATTACGCGCCAGCGTTGGCTGCCGATGCAACGGCGGGTACCGCCACCAATCTGTACATGACTCCCGCGACCACCACGACGGCCATTAGTGCTCAGGTTGGAACGGCGTTCAATAGCCACGTGGCTAACCTCAGTAACCCTCACCAGGTTACAGCGGCTCAGGTGGGAGCCTACACGACGGCACAGGTTGACAGTCAGATTGCAACACTGACAACGGGTAAATTGGACGTCACTGCCACCGCTGCAAACTCCACGCTCTTCAGTGGATTTACGGTATCGCAGGTAGTCGCGCAGGCAAATCAGGCGGCATTGTACATTTATCCGTCGGTAGAGGCAGTGAATCCGGCGTTGCCGACGGACGTGTTGTACACGACGATTGCAACGTACACACCGCCGGGTACGCTTAACGCACTTGATCCCCTGAAGGTGATGGAGCTGATTGTGATTGGCGGTGAGGCACGTGCGGATAACGTGCCGCCTGTGTTCAAGGTAGAACTCAATCCGCGTGGGACCATTTCGGCACGTGCGGTTCAGTACAGCGGTGCGGCGGACGCTTACGGATTCTTCGTTACTCAGGATCCCACCACTAAGTTGATCAGTCTGTGGATGAAGACGACCGCTCAACACAACTCCATCCGAATTAATGTGCTAAGTGATCCAGGTGGTTCGTACTACAGCGCGACGCCGGTAACATCCGCCACGGCACCGGTCAATCCAATTGCCATGCAAATCACGCTGTCCGTGGGTGGCGAGTTACTTCCTGCCTTGGCACCGGGTATGGGTCAGGTACCGTTCGCTCAGGGCTTTGGTGCGACTAACAATCCATCGGCGTATCTGAGTCGCAATGGTTCGGCCGTCACCACCGCCATGCCGATTGATTTCCTGAACGTCGCAGTCACGCCAACTGACATCACGAATGCAAAAGCTCTCGCGACGCCCTTCAGTACCGAATGGCGTAACTACGATCGGCTGGCGTCCTACGGGTCGGAACCGATGTATGCGGATGCCCGTACACAGTGGAGTTGGGACAATACCAACTCTGAAATTGTTGTCACCATGAATTCAGCCACCAAGGTCATGCATACGGCCTTAGCGTCTGAACCCATTCCGGTGGGACAGCCGTTTGCATTCGAATTTGCCGTATCAAGTACTGACGTCAATGACCAAGCGATTGGTGCGTGTATCGGTTACTTTGTCAAGGATGGCAAACCTTACGGTATCTGGGTGATGCGTAGCATGGGTGGCACGGTGATTGATTCGCAGAATGCCGAATTGCCCGGTGGTGATATTTACAAGCTCTTTACCATCGGTATCAATCTGTTCCAGTCGGATGCGACCTTGGTTGCAGCAACCAACACGGGGCTGATTTGGGGCGATGGGGTTTTGGATGCCAATCGCGTTTCGGCGTATGTCCCGCAAGACGTTACAGCGGGTACCAATGGTTGGGCTGGTAAGGGAGCCGTGCAGATTCGCGTTAAGTACGACGGTACGACCATGACGGTGGATACCACCAACTACGGATCGACCACGTATGTAACGTCGGCGACCCAGACGTTGACTGTAGGGTCTTTGCCCGTGATGGCGCCGTGGTTACTGGGCGGCGAATACGGCGGTTACCGTTGGGGGCTGGCGGCGTATCAGCAACCTGTGAGTAAATTTAAAATCCTCGGCTGCCCCGACTATTACGCACGCTACATCGCGTATGCGCCAGGCACCGACGGTACCGACGCCGGTACTTTGAACTACTACACGGGCGATGCGACTCTTGGTACAACGGGTTGGACAACGATCCCACTGACACAAGTGGGAGCGACGACCCCTGGACGATTGATCTTCTCGGAACTAACAAACTTGTTGTACTTCGTGCGTCGTGACGGTACGCTCACGCCGATGCCTATCTTGCCGTATAGCGGGACGGGTCAACCCATCCTGACGACTTAATGAACCTTTGTTGTTAGGGCATAAGGGCGGGGATATCCCCGCCCTTATGCGATGACTCTTCCCTTGGCTGTTCTTTTTTAGGAGTGTGCGATGAGTGTACCTCTCATCATGTATCCGCTGGATTTGACGGGCGTTGCCGTAGGCAACCTTATCACCGGCGAGTCGCATGACCTGTCTACGCTACCGGCTACCAGCCCGCGAGCCTTTGTACTCAATTACGGCCCGTTCTACACCGGTGGGCTCGTCGTGCGTCGTTCGGATACCAATGCGGTCCTGACACCACACACGCAGTACGTAGCCACACAGTTGTTTATTGACATGACCCTGCGTACCGGGTTGGACATCTGCGCGGTTATCGTTATTAACGATTTAACACTGCCGGCGAATTTGGCCGTGAACGTCGACTACCAGGTATTGGGTGGTGACTATTCGGGGTCGGTCACCGCTATCCAGCAGATGATCTCTACGCTGAATTTGAATAACCAACCAGTGCTGTGGGCCGACATCATTGGTAAGCCGGTACTTTATCCACCGGCACCGCATCTGCACGATCTCGGTGATCTGTACGGTTTCGAATACATCGTGGCGGCACTAGAACGTGTGACGCAAGCCATTTACGTGGGGGATGATGCGCAGTTAACGGCCATCTATCAGTACATCGATCACCAGATCGCTGGCTTTAACTCCGGTATTGCTACCAACGCCGCTAACCTTGCCGCGCATCTGTCGAACTATTCTAACCCGCACCGCGTAACAGCATCGCAGGTCGGCTTGGGGGCAGTGCAGAATTACGGCATGGCGCTTAACAGCGATGCCATCACCGGTACGTCAACTACGCTGTACATGACGCCGGCAGCCACGACCGCAGCGATTGCCTCGCAGGTAGGCAATGCTTTTGCTGCGCACGTAGCAAATGTCAATAACCCGCATGCCACAACGGCTACGCAGGTTGGGCTCAGTCTGGTGCAGAACTACAGCATTGCGACGACGCTGCAAGCACAGGCTGGTACCGCCACCAACGCCTACATGACCCCCGCGACTACAGCTGCTGCGATTACACAGCAAGCCCTGGGGCCGCTGAATACGCACATCAACGATCATGGCAATCCACACGCCACGACGGCAGCGCAGGTCGGTCTGGGCAACGTCAATAACTACGGTACGGCCAGTACCTCGGACGGTTCGACGGGTACTTCCGCAACCCTTTACATGACGCCGGCAGCCACGACCGCAGCGATTGCCTCGCAGGTAGGCAATGCTTTTGCTGCGCATGTGGCGAACATGTCGAACCCCCACGGCGTCACCCAAGCGCAGGTCGGTCTGGGCAACGTCGACAACACCTCGGACATTAACAAACCCATCAGCACAGCCACGCAGAATGCGTTGAATACCAAAATCACAACAGGCTCAGCCGCACAGCTGGGTTCGTTGGCGATCGGTGCTAACTTAGGTTTGATTTACGAATCTGCGGCCGGTACAGTGGGCATTCGTTCCGGTACAGGAGCTTCGGCTAAGTACTTCAACTTCGATGTAGCTGGTAACTTCAATGTGCTTTCAGGCGCGGTCGTGTCTGCCGGCGGCTTTACGCCGTCCGATAAGCGCTTAAAGAAAAGCATCAAACGGGCCGCAGCGCGTGCTTTGTGGCAAAACCCAGACGTGAATTGGAACACCTGGCGCTGGAAGTCCACCAACCTACTGGGTAAGGGTGTCATCGCTCAAGGCATTCAGAAAGCTTACCCGGAATACGTGACCACGTTTATCAATGAAGAAGGGGATGAACGACTGGCTGTGGATAAGGCGGGTATGGCCTTTGAGATGGTGTTTGCACTCGGTCAGAAATTGGACAGCATGCAAGCGCACATCGACCACTTGACACGGAAGCTTGCGGCAAAGCATTCGAAAGGAGAGTAAGCCATGAGCAATCCCACTACTTTTCGAAATGCCTCTTTGGTGGATTGGGTCAATTTGTTCGAACCCGAAGTTGCTGGCAATGGTGCCCAAGATCCAGCATACATGGATGCGAGTCGTACACCGTTACGATTCGCCGCGCTGGCACATGGCAGTAAGATACCCGATATCAGTTACCGACAAACCGGAAGTTCATCGGACATCACGAATCTCTGGGCCGGTAAAGGTACGGTAGGGTATCTGGTCACGCCACCGGGATACGATGGGGGTAGCATTACCCCACCGTGTTGGGGGTTGGATTGGGCGAATCGAATCTACTGCGACGCGTATCTGAACCTACATCCCGACGGCACGTGGACACTCACTTCCGTGTCAACCAACTATCTATCCGATGATTGCCCAGCGTACAACATTTACGATGGGTACAATTACACCAACGGACGCACGTTGGCATCGGGTAATTGGGCACAAAATCCATCGGCTGGCATTGGTGCGGCGTACGTCGTATCTGCTACCGTAGCCAACAGCACCTACGGTACCAAAAACTACTACGATGCGGCCAAGGATTTTACATACACCGTCGGAACCTTGTCCAATGAAGGCCCGTGTGTTCTTCAGCAAAATAGTCCCATGGGCTTGGGTACCGGCATCAGCCTTGCCAGTACCGTATCGATTGGGTTAGTGATGCAGGCGCAGGGAGTGTCTTCGAACTACAATTTTCGCGATTATAATGACGGCTTGAGTTGGGTTAACATGGCGGACTTTACTGTCGTGATTCAAAATGCTTCGGGTGGTGGCGCCGTCTCTACAGGCACGTTCCATATAAGCAATGAATTACGTTGGGGGCCTAGCAGTTATCCTAACCCATTGGCAACCGGTGGCAGTGGCGGTGGTGGCGGTGGTGGCTGCGTGGCTACGGCCATGTACTTGTTGGCTGACTTCATCGCAGCTAACGCTTATGCAGGTAAGGTCATCGATGGTGCAATGTATGCTCCTGACGGCATTACACCGCGTGAAATTACCAATGTCAGCTTCATGCTGCAACCATGTTTGCGTATGGTGACGGTATCGGGTATTGAAGTGATTGCTTCGACCACAACGCCGATGACCATGCCGGATGGTAGTTGCAAAATGTTCCCCGACATGTTGGGTGAGTTAGTGTTGGTGGACGATGATGGTGACATTCGTTGGGAAGAAGTCACCGTGCTAGACGATGTCGGTGAGCAGTTGGTAGCCTTGATCAGCATGAACGATCAAAACTACTTTGCTGGTACCGTCGCTAATCGACGCATTGCGACCCACAACGTTATTGCCGTTAAGTAATAAACGATATACTCTTCGACGCAGAAAACTGCGTCGAAGAGGTTACTTACTACTCAGAGGATTTTCGCTCATGGATTCCACGGTAACTCCCGCGTTTAAGGCCTTTACCGAATTCAACGCTGTCATGAGCGTAGAATACGATGAAGTGGTTTCCACCGCATTGAACAAAGACTACTGGCGTGTCATGGACGCGTTCAAGTTTTATATGGACGATCCCAGCGATGAACGTTGGGTATACGTGCCATTGCACTATCTCACCGACGGTGCCACTGTACCACGCTTTTTATGGGGATTGATCCCACCGTGGGGACGGTACGGTCAAGCGGCGGTTCTGCACGATTACCTCTGTGAGACGCTCACAGTGATCGAACAGGGTAAACCAGTAGCCATCACCAGGACACAGGCTGACAAGGCGCTTAAAGAGGCTATGGAGGCCCTTGACGTGCCCCGTTGGAAGCGTAACGTCATGTATATTGGCGTGCGCATCTACGGAACCCTGGCCCGTATCAAAGGTCCCCACATTGATCCGGGTAAAGCAAAGTACGCTGCCCAGTGGGACGCGCCTCCCGTAGTTTCTAGTGTGACGGTGCCTCCCCCGGCAGCGGTGTAATTTGTGATAACCGTTTAACCCCCCATATACCCACGAGCCACGGCTCGTGGGTATATGCCATTATTTAACTTTAAGGGAACGTCACATGTTGATTTGTCCGAACGATAAGAACGATGCAGTACGTCAATTGCAGATAGCTCTGAATGCAAAACTGCAAATCTGCCTGAACCCCAACGGGGTCTGTGGCCCCTCTACGGTGGGAGCGATTCGTCAATTCCAGACACAAAGCGGACTGACCGCTGACGGTATTGCAGGTAATCAAACGCTCAATGCGCTTGGGTTGACGATTGTACACAATCCCATTACCTTAACGGATTATCAGACCGCTGCGACGGTGTTGGGGGTGGATGTACCACATGTGCGCGCCGTGTCGGAAGTGGAAACGAGCGGACGAGGGTTCTTACCTTCGGGGCGACCGGCTATCCTGTTTGAACGCCATCAGTTTTATAAGCATGTGATTATTCCCACATCTCCCGGCGTCACAGTGGCTGGCCTTATTGCCAAACGCGCGGTTTTTGCAGCCGCGAATCCGGACATTTGTAATCCATCTCCTGGCGGCTACCGTGGTGGGGAAGCTGAGTGGGATCGACTCAACCGCGCGCGGGCATTCAATGATACGGCGGCGCTCGAATCTGCTAGTTTTGGCTTATTCCAAGTGATGGGATTTAATGCCGTGAGTTGCGGTTACCCGAACGTCCAAGCTTTCGTCCGTGACATGGAAGCTTCCGAAGGCGATCAACTGGAAGCGTTCATTGGTTACCTGCACGCTAATCCCCACCTGATCATGTGCCTGAAGAATAACGATTGGGCGGGGCTGGCTGAAGGCTACAATGGCCTGGACTATACCCGTAATCGTTACGATGAGAAACTGGCAGCAGCTTACGCCAAATACGCGTAAAGACGGCATAACTCACTGGACTCCCTTCGAAGGGAGTCCAGTGAGGCATTATGCGTTAATGGCTGTTACCAGAGAGTGCATTGAAAAGATCAATCAAAGCCTTAATGAAGGTCACAAACAAACTGGTATCCGGCGCTTTACCTGTCTTACTGAAGGTGTACGTCATGACACCGGCAATGATCACCGCTAACAACGCAATCATGCTACCAAAGATCACGCCCAGCGTTTTGGTCGGATCCTTGATGAGATCGTTCATCACCACTTGATGGAACGTTTCACTCTTGGGGTCTTCCTTGGCCGCTTCAGTGGCGGTCGTTAACGTCAACGTGCCTTGCAGCAGATCCACCTTGCTTTCCAGTAACCGATCGTGCTCGGCATCTGGTAAGAGCACCATCGCACTCAAGGCTTGGCGTCCGGTCGAGTCTTCCGTCAACTGTTGAGTCGAGGGAAGGATCGCGTTCAAATTCGAAATGATCGCCGCCGTCCACACATGCCCCTTAAGGGACGTATCCCCCATCTGTTTCAGAACGTCGCCTAAGTTCACGACACGTGTACTCCTCGTGGATAGGTTAAAGCACGAGCGAAGTCCGCACGGTGCAGGCGTGATAGTACGCGATGGCTAGAGCATCAATGCTGTGTTCATCCCGGACTGTTAAATCAAGTCTATCTGGATTTTGTAGATCTGTCAATCCCAGAATAGCCTGACGCATCAACTCTTTATCACCCGATTTACCCGAGACCTTTAAACGAGCTTTCGCTCGGGCTGGATCAACCGTGACCAGTGGAATACGATCGCTGTAGCGACATACGGCTCGACAAATAGTGGTCATACATTCTGTCAAGGCGGCGTACGTGGCCGCATGGCGTCCCAGGTAGGGGGATTCGCTGATGATGGCATGTGGAGCGCGCTGCACAAAGTAATCCACTAAGGCTTCTTCCAATCCAGACAATCGTGCAAAACGATCGCCGTAGACTTCCGAGTAGCTTTTTCGGTACTGACTTAAACGCGAGGCATGCATGGTGCGGGCATCGCGTACGGTCAATTGTGCCGTAATCAAATCCACGTCGATGACCGCAATGCCTAAGGTCGACGTACCAGGATCGATGCCGACTATCCGATACGGCTCAGCATCGTCCCGTAAATGAAACATGGTGACTCCTCGTTAAACAACCACGCTACCATCCACACCGTACAGTGATTCTGCACCACCCACATCGAAGGAGAGTACCAGGCTCTGGTTCAGTGAGGGGAGATGGTAATACGCGCTCATGGATGAACAGATGGTCGCTGCCACCGCCTCGGTGTAGGTGATGGTGCCGCCGCCCGATGCGGATACCGAAATGACTTTGGGATTGGCCGCGACCAGCGCCGCTTCGGAAATAATCGCCAGGTCAGGGGTACCGTAAAGAATGGTCGCCACGTTCAGGAATTCGTCGATATCGCTCTGGGCAAACGTCACGCCCAACACTTCCTGCACCGAGACGTAATCGCCGCTGGTGGTCACCGATCCCGTCGAGGAGGGAATGGTGGGGGTGGGATGCAGATTGGCCGACGTGGGCACCCACGGAACCGACGTGGTGATCCCGTTAGCGACGGTGTTTTCAAGCAGTGACACGCCGACGCCAACCATGCTGATCGTGCGCAGGTAATAGGCGATGTAATTGATACCGCCCACTGTGATCTGCGTGCGCATGGCGTAGTTAGCCTGCGTGATCGGATCCAGATCGTTGGTGGGTAGCCGTAATACGAACGGCAGATGGTTGATGAGCGCGCAATCGCGCGGCCCATGATTGACCAGCTTGGGATAGGTGGTACCATCCGCCGCGACGCCGGCCACGTGACCACCGTTAGCGATAGACAGGTAATTCATAACCGGCGCCACGCTCGGATCGGGAGCCACGCCCGACTGCACGTTGAATAGCTCATTCAGTGTGGTATTGGGCACCAGCGTAAACGGAAGACCCGTTAACTTGATGTCTTGAAGACGAATGCCCATGATGTGCGAAGTAACAAATTTCATGGCAGTAAGGGCCTATGCGGAAACGGAAAGAAACGAAAGTGAGCCGTTAAACACACTATCAGGGAAGGCAATTGAAGAAACTAGACAACGCTCTGAACATCGCCCAAGATCATGCCGCTGGCTGTGCCGGGTGCAGCAAATAATGCCAGGTGGCTACGAACGCCCGTAGGTGATGTGACGTCGACGTGAGCTTGAGGAACGGTGTAGAGTGTCACTGACCCTACCCACAAGTAATTGCTCGGATCCACACTTACCGTAATCGCAGTGGCAAGCGGATCATCACTCAATGCTGACCCCACTACTACCGTGAGTTTCGTAGCATCGAAGTATATCCCAAGCTTACTAAGAAACCATGCGGTCACAATGGGTGCCAATGGTTGTCCTACCTGAGCATCGGTTAACCCAACGTAGCGCTGGGATCCAGCAAAATAACTGGCCATATCCAAACGCCGATAGGTCAGTGTTTCGGGGGTTTGTAAATTACCGGGGTCGTTTGTAAATACCAGCGGCACATTGGTTAGGGTTGGTTCCGTGGGATCGACAACACTGGGAAGACCAAGGGTTGCTGGAATCGCCGCCAGTAGTGCAGCGAAGTCGGTACCCAGCATAGTAGTGTACGCTGATAGGAGCGCTGTTTGGTCCGTTTCCTG
>JAEHJW020008224.1_pt1 | contig 29746 bp, 23 predicted proteins | sample 9271431 | NCBI WGS metagenome assembly JAEHJW02 | reverse complement strand
CTAAAGCTTCCTCTTTTTGTTTTTTAGCAGCGTTCTTTTTTTCTTCAATTATCAATTTTGCAGATTCAAATTCTTCTTTCGTTATACAGTACAAATCTTCGTAAACATAGCTATAACCTTTTGCCACCCATTTATCATTAACTTTTTCGGCATAAGAAACATCTATATGACTATCCATTTGGCCTGGATATTTATTTGTCTCGTCTCTTTCACCCCGTAGAATTGGTATAGCTTTCGCACCTTTTTTTAATGCAAGTTCAATAATTGGTCTATTTTCTTCACAATAAATAAGACCTGTATCACAACCAACATTGTAAATCACATATTTGCTTTCATCTACATAAGGTGAAGGGCGGTTAGCTTCTCTATCCTTTTCGTTGTTTTCTCTTTTTTCTGCGTCCAACCTGATTAATTTTTCAACTTGTTTAATCACCTCAACCTCTTCAATTTTCACACCGGTGATTTTGTTAGAACCAATTCTCATGTGGGTGAATAATCCGAATTTAAGAACCCCACTACCTTCATACCCACAACTGATTTTTTCAACAGGTTGGTAGTCTTGTTCATAATCACCGCCTTTGTCTTCGTATAGGTTTTCAGCGTACAATATGAAGGCTCTGCCCATTTCGTATTCAATCTGAAAATTGATACCTTTTTTAGAGAAAAAAATGCGAGAAGAATTTGAAGTTGTCATAACATTTTCGCCGAATTAAGGTTGCCGCCCTTTTTTGAAGTTTGAAATAACTACTGCTAATATAGTATCATTTTTGATACCAAAAAAATATTTAGACAACTTTTTTTAAAAATAATTTTCCCTCAATTTCAAAGAACTTATGTGCGACACCCTGAAAGCCTTCCTACAACATTGCATTTACGCTATTAACCAGCGCGCAGCCCGACACAATAGCGTAAATGCTATCCGTTACAGGCAAGCTGCCACCATCAGCGATAGCACGCACTGTAATTATTTAAAAATAAATTGAGGGGAAACTATTTAAGATAGTCTGTAATGACTTTTGAAAGCAATTTCTTTAGATTTTCTGCATGAATAGCAGGAACTCTAAAAGATAGAGTTTTTGTTTCAATTTTTGATTTAGGGCGACCAGCGTTTTCACGATAGCCGCCCCGATTTACTTTTTTTATTTTACCCATTTCAGATATGGAGTGTCTTTATAATCATCTTTCTCAACACCAAATGGTACAAATCTTAAATTCTTATCTGCCCTGTATTCTATGTCAACAATAGCATTAAGTTTATCAATAACTACATTTTTTGCCAGGGCCGGCAGCAATTACAGTGCCTCGCTGGGGTTTTTCTTTTGCAGTGTCAGGGATAATGATACCACCGGCAGTTTTTTCTTCTGCGGCAGCTGGTTTAACAATCACCCGGTCATGGAGGGGGGTAACACTTACTTTGTTAGCCATACGTTTATGATTTTTTGGTTTTAATGAAATTTTTTCAGGAAGTCCCCGAAAAGTGTTTATAATTCGAAGAATCTATCTGTCATATCTCGTTTCCCTACACCTCTTCTCTAACGCATTTAAAGCATTCTTACCAAACAGCGTCAGCGAATACACAGCAGGATATCGTCCGCTAATAGACACTAACCCATACTCGCACATCTCATTACAAAAAATCTGTATCTCATTATAACTTAACTGCCGGCCAAATCTCTTTAAATGTCCAAACAACCGAACCAAACCAACACCCCCTGTACCAAACTGAGCAAGCGATAGCATTATATTTATATGAGAACCCTTCAACGAATCATACCCCTCTTCCCTTCGCCAAGCCCTAAACGCCTTGTTAAACGTAAACACCCTATTTAAATTCCTATATTCCATTCCAGTTTTCTATTTTTTTTAAGGTAATCCAATAAGCAAATCCACCTCAAAACGTTTATTGCATCTTCTTACACATATAAACACATCATTTATAGGCACTTATGACATACAACCACTCACATCAAGATTACATAGAAATACATTATTTTTAGTCCATAATCCAGCATTTACCCTGTATTATAAGTCCTATTTTGTGCTTTATATCTTAAAATTCAGCATACACGCAGCCGGTTTTGTTGTAAATAGAACGTCAAATAATCCCTATTATGTTAAGTAAACGTTTCCCCAATTCGCCGCCCGATGGCACCCACCCGGTCGCGCATTCCCATTTCCCCATCGCATGACGTACCCCGGTTTAATATACACTTACCACATATTTAGGTTGAGACATATTATATTTGGGTATAGTTTTTAAGGTAGGAGTGTTGTTTACAAAAGTATGTAAAATTCCGAGTTTTTGTGGGTAGAAGGTGTATCTTTGGGGCAGATGATTTTATTGGTTGTTCTTTAGGATAGTATATTATATACTGTTGTTTTCAATTTTCCTTGACTGGCGTGGGTTTTATTTTCTAACATGTGGCTTTAATTTCTGATTCAGAAAATAGAAGTCTTGATAAATATGGGTTTTTGTTGTTTTAAATGCGCAGGAGATACCCCGAAAAATACAAAGAGTTTTCTCAGTTTGATACGTATTCAAGGAATCCATATATTGATAGTATGACGGGTATGGGTACATTCTTTTTAAAGGACAAGAGGGAGTTATTAAGGCCCGTTTATGGGAATGACGGATTGCCGTTGATGGCTAAGCCAAATGAGACGGGTCAGATGTTGCCGGTAGGTCAAAGATATGCGGGTGAGTTTACTACTATTGACAGGAGGCAGTATACCAAGTTATATATTGAGTTTATAGGTATATTAATAAAAGATGGTATAGGACTTCCGGCGGTAAGGATATTATTTTTTATTTTAAAGAATCTAAGGGTTGGTTCAGATGTGGTACAGTTTACTATGGCGGCGGCAAGGTCTCATACCGGATATAAGAACGATAAGAGCGTTTATGAGGGGTTGGTTGATCTTATAAAGATGGGTGTTATAGCTAGAAAGGAAGGAAGCGATGAGCAATTTTATATCAATCCACAGTATATATTCAGGGGAAACAGGGGTAGGATATTAGATGGCGAAGATGATGTAGCGGTTATATAAACAGCCGTTCTTTCTGCCCCATTACACTATAAACCACCATTTAAAGTGTTTTAAATAATTAATGGAAGAACGGCTGAATGTTTTTTTATTGCCGCTATTCGGCATTTATGGAATTCTCGAGCTGGATATAAGTACACGATAAAGCATCTGGGTAGCTCATGCCGCAGGAAAGGCATTTAAGGATAAGGCGAATAAAACTTAGTTCATCAACAGTCGTAAGGGTTGAATTTCTTGAATCATCAAGCAGCCTGATAATTTCTTTATTTGGTACGGACGTTCTCATTTAATTAGTTTATCAGAAAACCACCGTCTATGTAGGTTAAGCTGTTTCACGGCTTTAACATTTTAAATAAAACAGCAATATCATCTATAGAATCAATAAAAAACTGCATTGTTTGTAGCCCTTCTATTGGATGATTTTTATACACGCTCAATCCATCCATCTCTTTTTTAGAGCCACTAAATATAATTGGATATACTTTGTAATAACCCTTCTGCCATCCCCAAAAATCACTACGACTATATTCTGACAGTATTGGTATAAACCCAAATGACTCTATATAATTCTTAAATCCCATGATATTAACCATTAATTACGAATAGAATCGCATCTTCTTTAAGAAAAATAGTGCCGTCATCGTTTTCAAGTCTTGTATTAGGAAGATATCTAACCCTGTCGCCAACACATACATCAAATGAATAATCATCACTTACCGCAAGCACCACCCCGGTGTTGGGTGTTTTTTTTGATGCTATAAATATACCACCAGGAGTTGCTTCATCAGGACTGTCCGGCTGAATAAGAACATTGCTTCCAAGTGGCCTGAATTGTGACATAAACTATTTACTCTTTTGATAGATAAATAACATTGCAGCACTAAGATATATAATCTATCTAAACTGCCAAAACCTTTTAAATAATTTACCTACGTACTTAAAAAATCCATTAGATACATATCATATCTTTGTATATGATGCTACCCAAAACACCACGGGATTATTTACTCGTTAGACTTGAAAAAGCATTTGAAGATCAAATTGCTACCAAATCAGGCGTGAAACTGTATCGTGATACATTCCTTACACCAGAATGGAGCACCACAGTTGTTGGAACGGTAGTATCCGTTCCAAATACCATTACCAAAAGCGAAATGAAACCCGCTATGAATGGGTTTATACCTCAGGCGGAAGTTGGCGGGGAAATTATTTTTACCTACATGGTAGTGTTCGAAGGAGACCCGAGAGACGGGGATTCCTTCTACCATAAAAACCAGGTTCTTATCAATGGTGAGTTCTTATGGAAGGTAGACTACCAGTACATTCTTGGATATTTTAAAGACAGTGAAATAATCCCAGCAAGCGGATATGTCTTTTTGCAGGAAATGGAAGACGATATAACGGGCGCAAATCTTGTTGACCTGCTGAGTGGAAGCAATATTAGCATGGATAAATACCTAAAGCAGTTTGAAAACTCCACCGGGCTTGTAGCGGCAACTATTGGTGAGACAAAAAAGGTGAAAAACAAAGCAAGGATAGTATACGCAGGTATCAATAAAACAACCGAACCAAACCTCAATCTGAAACAAGGAGATGTTGTTCTCTTTGATCAAAGGTACGCAATGAAATATGAGATCAGGGGGCAAAGCTATCTCATTATTCAACAGCACTATTTAAAAGCTAAAGAGGTTTAATGGACTTACAACAAATTCACAACATTATTGATTGGTACTGCCGGAAATCACAAATGGGGTTTTTATCCCCACCTGATAAAGACCGCATTATAAACAGAGCACAATACGAATATTTCGATAAAATAAAACCGGCATTTGGTATTAACCAGCAAATAAATGATGCCCTTCTGCCATTTAAAAAAGAACAAACATTCAGTAACGGAACAAGCCCTTCCGGGGTAATCACACTTAATGCCGACTACCTGCATTTGCTTGCAATAGAAACAGTAGTAAGCGATAGCGATGGCACACACTATATACCCGTAGAAATGATTGGCGAGGATGAACTAAGCATCAGAAGAAATTCTCAGCTTATACCCCTTAATGTATATAACCCCGTTGGAAGACTAATATCCCCCTCCGCCGCTTATGGGCAATACAGGATTCAGTTATACCCCATGAGCGCAAGCGCCGGAGACGTTTATTACCTGAGAAAACCATCTGAAGTAAGTTTCTCTTATACTACCACTGGAAGAACCATAACATATAATCAGGGAACATCAATACAGATGGAATGGAATGAACCATCTATAAATAAAATAATTTTTATAGCGCTGCAATCAATTGGTATCAATATTCAGGATATATCATTAACGCAGTTTACACAGGCTAAGGAGGCTCAGTCATAATGGCTACAAACCGTAAAAAGATAAGAGAGCAAATACTTAGAAGGCTGAAGGGTGGAGACCCTTCCGTTGCATCCAATATACACGAACTGGAAATTGACCAGTCCGCAATGCAGGTGATAAACTCGCTGATACGTCCACAATTTTTTGAAACCCTTCAGGCGGGTGGTAATGAGGCCGAAGGATATGTGATGTGTACTTATGAATCTGTTCCGGTTGTTGCCTTTAACGGTGTATCTAAAAGCGTACTGCCCGCCATCCCCGCCAACCTTCCAAGAAATCAGGGCATTCAAAGAGTATATGCAAGTAGCGATGTAAATAGCGGCGCTTTTATTCCAGCATCAGCCGCAGAAATGGAATATGTGGTTTCACAAAGATTAATAGGTGACGTATTGCCCGTTTATTTATATAAACCAAGAGGTAAGGATATAATCTATAATAAAGACCTGACGGCTCAATCCCCCGCTATTACATCCGTAACAATAGAACTGGTAGTAAGCGATTTTTCAAAATTCAGCGACTATGAACTTCTGCCCATTAATGCGGATATGGAAGCTCAAGTAATAGAAACGGTAATAAAGATGTTTTTAACCCAACCACAACAACCATCCATTATTGATTCAACAAGCGATTCTAAATAATGCTATATACAACAGTTGATAGTTTAGTTAGAGGTGTTCTTTTGAAAGAAAGAAAGCCACTTCACTGGTACGTAGAGTACCTATCGCATGCCTGTTCCGGCATTAAAAGACTAAACACCACAACGCTTAAAAATGTAAACTCAAAAAAACTTACCGTCAACTCATATAAAGCCGTTGATATCCCATGCGATTACGTGGATTGGGTAAGGGTCGGATTTTCCGTTGGAGAAAACGTAAGGCCTTTAATTCATGACGATAATCTTAACAGACTGAATAATTATGATTCGTCCGGCAATAAAGTTGTTTATGAAAATGTGCTCCCAGATGGAACCGATATTAACAGCATCGGATATATGGAGCCTTATTATTACAATGCTCCTTATCAGTATGGCTCAATAAATTATACGCCACTATTTGGATATGATCCATCAAGGAGTGATTGGAAGTTTGTAGTACTTCCCAACAGGGGAAGCAATGGTGAAATACAACTAAGCGCCAACTTCCCATACGATAATATTATTCTGGATTATATAACGGATGGACTTGAAGCCGATTCCGCCACAAGGGTAGACCCATTAGCCGTTCCAGCACTTGAAAAGTGGATAATGTGGCAATCTAAAATTCATTCAAGGAATTTTAGCGATTCCGAAAGAAGGGAAGCGGAAAGAAGGTGGGAACACGAATGGAAACTCCTTAGGGCTGCTAAAAATGACCTTACAAAAGCGGAAATTATTCATGCCGTAAGAAGCGGCTCTCACGCACTAATTAAAAATTAATGCAGAAAGCAAGTAAAAAATATTTAAACGGATTTATAAATGCGGATGATGAAATCAACCTCCTAAAAGATAATGAGATCATATTTTCGCAAAACCTTCGCTTTTCAACTACCGATGAAGGCACTACCTCTAAATGGGAAAGCGTCCTTTCTAATTCAGAGATAGTAAATACCTACCTGCCCGCTACCGGAATAAATACCAATATTGGCATCCCGTCAACAGAAGATGGAAGATATATCGTTCTGTTTAACCACAACTCTTTAGGCGATCACGGTATTTATGCTTATAGGAAAAGCGATAATACTTTTTATAAAGTATTACTTAACGCTCAGGTAACGGGTGGCCTCAACTTTTCAAAAAATAATCTTATTACTTCAAGAATAGTAAATGGGATTGTCTATTTTACGGATAATGTAAACGAACCACGAAGGATAAATATTGAATCGGGTATTAAACTAAATCATAGTGGGTTCACAACAACACAACAGCCGTATACATCCCCCGTTAGTTCCGAAGTAATTACCCTTATCAGAAGGCCACCAAACTACCCACTATCAGTAACAAAGATTAATGGGTCAACCGTTGGGCTTACCCTTAACACAAACCAGATAAAGGACGGGTCTTTCAGGTTTACTTATTTCTTTACAGACTGGAATGGGGAGGAGACAACACTTGCTCTGCACAGCCTTCTTGCACCCTATAACTTCTCTTCCGAAACGGAAGATACTATTAAAGTACAAATACCATTTTCTCAAAACATAGGGCAATACGTAAGAAAAATAACGCTTGCCGTTGTTTATGCGGATAGCGAAAAAGCTTTTGAAATAAAAACGTGGGATAAAACAAACACAACAGACCTTACGTCTATAAATGCGCATAATAGCCAAACAACAGCCCTTACTTTTTATTTCACCAATAATGAAGTTGGCAGTGCTATTGACAGCCTTACATTCACAAAGCCATACGATAGCGTTCCCCTTGTATCAAAATGCCTTGAGCGGGCAAACAGCAGGATGTTCCTTGCTAATAATCTTATGGGATATGATACACCACGCACAACATCGCTTAGCGCATCCGTTGTTCAGCAGAATACCGGTAGCACTCAGGTAAACGGTACGTATTACATGATGGATTATATCCTTACGGGAGAGCCGAGCAATCCGGCATACCCATACGACTTTATCGTTTTCTTTCTTTACTTCCCAACCGCCGTTGATGCTACACACCCTGCTGGATATTATGACCTTACAGCCACCCCGCTTATGTTAACATCAACGCCACCGACAAGCCCTATAAACATTTCAAACTATACATTTATAGGAACAGACCCTAACTCTGATGTGCAGAATTATGTATGGAACAATGCTCCCGCCGTTCTTGGATGGAGCCCAACATCAATTAATTTCAGCTCACAAAGCCCACAGGCGGCAATTTATTCAACTGGCACACCGTCAACAACAAACAGAACCGTTTTAAAATCAAATAGCGGAAGAAGAATTGCTATTGTTTTCTATGATAAATATATGAGGCAGTGCGGCGTTGTGCCATGCCCAAACGGACTTATAACTATTCCAAAACGGGCATATAACTTTAGCACCACATACTACTATGCTATTCAATGGTCGCTAACCAATCCACCCGGAGCAAACGAAATACCTGATTGGGCATATTACTATTCAATAGTATCCACAAAAGACCTTACACGTTCCTATTTTTTACAGGCACAGTCCGGACAGATACGGTATGCTACAAAAGACGCTTCCGGTAATTACGTTTTTACTACCACAACCTACGCTTCAACCAATGCAGGTATAGCAGTAAAAATGGACGTGCTGAACGGTCTTGGTTTTGGGTATGCTTTCAGCGAAGGAGACCAACTAAGCATTTACCCAGATACAGGAAGCGATGTTACTGTATCCGTAATAGGAACATCAGGCGATTGGGTGATAGGCTCTCTTGCTAATATGGGTGATGTGACTTCACTTAAATCCGTATACGAAATATGGACACCGGCAAGCGCAGCAGCATCCCAGTTCTATTATGAACAGGGAAGTGTTTATCCTATACAGAACCCAACATCGGGCAACAGGGCTTATTCAACAACACAAGGACAAATACCAGGTGACACATACCTTATAACAAGAACCAATACGTCCGGCTATATTACGGAAAATATGTCCCCTAATGACAGGCATTATCAAAAATGGTTTACTAATGCTGGCCGCTTGCAGTTGATCGTTAAAATAGGGCAACAAAGACTAAAGACAGCCATACGATGGAGCAATGTGCTTGTAGATGGCACAAGAACAAATGGACTAAGCTCTTTTGATGCGCTTAATCAGAAATTATTGCAACACGAACTTATTGAGATCAATAAAATTCAGTTGGCAAATAAAGTTGATGAACAGGGACAGGGTAATGTAATGCTTTCAATTTGCCCAACGGAAGCGGCATCAATGTATTTAGGCGAGGTACAACTTATGGCAACATCCGAAACAGGAAGTGTCGCCACCACAGATAACGTGATTGGCTCCGTTAATATTCTTAAAGGTTCACGTGGAACTATACACCCTGAAAGCGTTGTTGAACTCAACGGAAATGTTTGGTGGTTTGATGCACTTGGGGGAAGGTTCGTTCAGTACTCTATTAATGGCATTGACGATATTTCATCGGGAGAAAATAATTATTTTAAGTTTTCAAGAGTAGCAAAACAGCTTGCGGGCAAAATACTTTCAACCGACGCAAGCATAATAGAAGGATATGGTGCAAGGCCATTTGTGTTTGGTGGCGTTGACCCTTACCATAAAGAAGTTTACTGGACGTTCCCTAAAATGGGCGATGCCCCAAAAGGGTATTTACAGGACTATGTTTACGATACGGGAACAAATCCATCTTATACAGATGTTGATACATACCTAATAAATTCCGTAAATAAAAGCGCCATTACCTACCCATACGATATTCTCAACTGGAATAAAACAAAAACAATCGTATTTAAAATACGTAACAGGTGGATGGGCGTATTTACGTGGGATGCGGAAGGGTTTACCACCCTTGATTCGACATTGTATACCGTGAAATCGGGTAAATTATATAAGCATAATGTTAGCGGGTCATATAATACATTCTTTGGTACGCAGCACAGAAGCAAGTTGGCAACCGTATGCAATGATGCTAATGAAATAAAAGAATTTCAAAGTATTGCCATTGAAGCTACAAAGCCAGAGTGGGTACACGCAAGAAGCGAAGACCCATATGAGCAATCAACAGATTTGGTGGGTGGTGATTTTGAAAATAAGGAAGGAGTGTATTACGCTTCGTTATTTAGAGACCGGTTGTCGCCAAACATTTCAGGTAGCGTTGAGGATAAGCAGTTTGCCGGGGATGTTATGAGAACAAAAGCCCTGCTTATGCTTATTCAATGGGGCGTTGGTGTAAATGCGGGTTTTAGAATGATTTCCGTTGGTTATAATAATTCATCAGGACACTATTAAAAGTATAATTAAAATGAAAAACACAAGAACATTTACGGCAGACCATAGTTTAAATACGGATGATGCAAACTATCTTCTTCTTATAAACTCTGCTTCTGCAAACAGTATTAATGTATTAAAAAATTCAACATCACCCATTCCATTGGGTACACGATTCGATATACAGGCTATTGGAACTGGTATTACTACTGTTGTGCCGGATAGCGGTGTTACCGTAAACTCTAAGGATGGCATGTATATATGCGAACAATATGGACAAATAAGCCTCATTAAAATTAGTGTAGACGAATGGTTACTTATTGGGGATGTGTCTGATTATAAAGAGTACGTAGCGATGCTTACACAATCCGGTACGGGTGCACCAACTGCTGTTGTATTAAAAAACACAATAGGAAATATAGTGTGGTCACGAAGCGCAGTTGGAAGTTATACCGGAACGCTAACAGGTGCATTTACTTCTCAAAAAACATGGTGTCAGGTAACAGCACAGGGGTTGGATGGATCTCCAAAATGTGGAATGGGAAGGGCTGATAATAACTCAGTAGCACTTGGCTCCGTTAATGCAGCAGGCACAGCCGCCGATTCATTATTAAATAACACTCCGGTACTTATAAAAGTTTATAATTAACGGATAAATAAATACCCTATGCTACCATTAATATCAATGGCCGCCGGATTAATACCGCAAGTGGCTAATTTATTTACAGCCGGTAAACAAAAAAGAATGGGAAGGGCTGCCGCCGCACAAGCGGATCAACTGAACCAGCAGGCTTTAGGATATGCCAATAATATACTATCGCAGGCAAAAGGAGACCAGTCCGAGGCCAGAAATCTTTACAATGCAAGAATGGCTAATGCCGGTGCTATTGAAAAGGATATTTTTCAAAATCAAGCCAATACTATTGGGGCATTGAGCAAAAACGCTACAGATGCTTCACAACTGTTACAGCTTGCAGGTGCTGTACAAGGTAATACTAACAACGCCTTTAATAGCCTTTCACAGGTGGAAGCTGAAGACAAGCAAAGAAGGTATTATAATTTATTGGGAGCTAATCAGGGCGTGCAATCCGCATACGGCAACCTTCAGAATTATTACGGCAATCAGGCGTCACAGGCGCAGCAATCGGCCAACCAGTTAATGCAGTCCGGAATGACCAATCAGGCTAATGCCATAAATGGAATTGCTAATATTGGAATGATGGCCGGAATGGGACAGTTTGGTGATCTTGGTTCTATGTTTAAAGGCAGCATGCGGCCTAATGCCACTTATACAAAATCAGTACAGGGGTATAATCCATTTACAAGAAACACTTCACCAACTGGAAAACCGTCAAGTATGTCAGGATTTAATCCTATTAATTTTTCGCAACTCCCGCCGCTAAGGCCAACAAACCTTACACTTCCATCAATCTATAATCCATTTAAAAGAGACTAAATGATCAGTTTAATACCCCAAATAGACGACCCTAATCCAAAGAGATTAACTCCACAGCAAATGAAGGAGTGGAATATGTTTGTTGATTTTTTAGATAAAAAGGGAATAAAAGGTTCAGGGTCTTTGAATAATGATAAGACAGTCGGTAAAAAATTATTTGATGAATTTAAAAAATCAAATCCGGGAGTGACCATTGATTATAGTGTGGTTCCTTCCGTTCAATACGAAATGCATCTTCTGCAAAAAGAAGCAAGGCGTTTTGATGCCAGACGTGGAAACCCTGACTCTAAAGTACTTGAAGGCATATCAAAACTTGATGGGTGGATGGGGAGCAAAACATCATCATTTAAGTTTCCTGATTTAAAAGTATCTGCACCCAACAATCCAAATGTTATTGTTGAAAACAAAGGTCTTGTAAATGGGGATTTTCAGCCGGTGGGAACATACAATAATCAACCCGCAATGATGAATGGATTAACACCGTCACCTTCAAGGGGGGTTGTTTTACCAAAGGGTGTTCGTCCATTTAAGGTGGCCGATAGTAACGGTAACACCCATTGGGTATATGAAAACGAAGACGGCGATTTGGTTCCCATCCTCCCTAAAAAATAACAACTATGTACGGACAAGAATATGGTGCAATACTGCCCAATAATCAGCAAAATCCACTGGATACATTTATCCAGCTAAAGCAATATAAGGATCAGGAGCAAAGGTATCAGGATCAGCTTGCCCGGCAGCAAAGGGAATATCAGGATAATCTTATGACGCAGGCAATGGGTCAGTTGGACTTTAAGCGGTTTGCAACAGGAACGCCACTTGATCCAGTTATTCAGGCTTCACTTAATGCCAGCCTGAAGAGTATATCACAAAAAATAAAAGACAATCAAGACGTAACATCTGCTTCCATTTATTATGATGCATCAAATGCGGTTAATGATATTTCGTCTTATGCAATGAAAGCAAAAAACATAAGGGGAGGTATTGAAGAGGGGTATAAACAGTTTTTAAAGGACGCTTCTATTGATGCAAATAAATTACACCAGACGGCTATTACCAATGCTTTTATGAAGTACGACCCCAATAGCCATTCATTTATAGTTAAAGACCCAAGTGAAATAGATGATAGTGTTGACTGGATAAGCGAAACGCTTAAATCAAACCCAGAAAAGGTGGTGAAAGGTAGCGGCGCACTAAATATGTTACTAAAGGGGGCAGATAAGAAAAATTATGAAAAAGGAGGTCTTGTAAATAGGGGTGGCGTTAGAAGAAATGTGGTTTATAAAGGAGAATACTTTCCATATAATAAAATTGAAATAGGGAAAGATGGCTTCCCCGTTTTTGACCCCCAAACAGGACAGGCAAAAATAGGTATTCGTTCAGAAAATTTTAATGGCACTCCAATGAGTACGGACGAAGACCTTCAATATTTTACTTCTACACCCGGAGCTAATGTGTATTTAAGCTCACTTGTAAAACAGTTTGGAGTTGACCCAAATTCCGAAGAAGGCGCAACGCTAAAAAAGATTCTATTGTACGAATACCTTTCTAAAAATAATCAGGGATATATTAATAATGTGAAGTTTGATATTGATGATTCGCAACTACAATCACAGAACTTCAGAAGGGAGATGAAAGCATACGCACAGGCTATAAGTGGCGCTCTTGGCGGCAAGCGTTATCAAAACTCTGCACTTACGGGAGTTATTGGCGCATTGGGTGGTAACCAGTCTTTTTATGACCCATCTAATATTGAAAAGGATGCAAATGGAAATGAGCTAATAAATATTACGCCATACATACCCGGCGGCGCACTGTTTTCGGGTAAGGTAAAAAAGAATGCTGACGGAACGGCTTCAAAAGAAGCATTTGCTGGCGTGATGATTAACCCTAAAACAAATACGCTTGTTTTTAAAGATGTTGATGGATATGAAACGGATGCTATGGGTATGCCAAAGAAAGACGCACTGGGTAATACCGTTCTTAAATATTCGTATAGAGATGTGCCCATTGGTGATGAACTGGGTGTAATTCAAAAGCTGGGTGAGGCGAATGGTCTATCAAAGGATGAAGCCACAAAATTGTATAATACTATTTCGGATAAAAGAAAGCAGCAGGGAGAGATTGTTGGCGAACTTGAAAAAACAATGAGCCAGAAGCCTAAAGGTTTATTCCAGAAAATGCTTGGCTCGTGGCTATATAATCCAAACAAATAACAATGAACCCTATTGATGATCTTATAAAGTTTTTGTCATCTAATCCTTACGCTGATAATAAGACTATATTTAATAAGTTCCCTCAGCTTTCGGGAAATGCGAAGCTGGCTACAAGGGCAAAGGCGTATGTTATGGGTGTTTCATCCGGTGAGTATAACCGTAATGATTTGGATGAAAATTTCAGCGATGTTGTTGGTATGTTTACCCCAAAGAACATGGATATTTATAAGGGGATAGATAAAATACACACAGATAATAAAAGCGTAGAGCCAACAAGGAATGAAAATCAACAGCATGGTAATGCAGGAGGGCTGACGAAGGAGCAGGCAGCACAGAAATTACAGGAATATTATGCCAACCAACAAAAACAACAAATCAATGAAGACGATCCCATAGGTAGCGAGTTTAATAATCTTCATCAGCAAAAGCAATATATACAATCATTGTACTCAAACAGGGATGCAACGAGCCAGAAGATAAACCCAATGCAAACATTTGAGGCATCTAATGAGATGTCCGCTATTAATGCAGGTATAAAAAGGGTTCTTGATTACCAGAATAATGGCGTACCCGTAAACACTAATGATGCAAAGGATTGGCTTAATGAGCAGATTAAAAAAAACAGGGATGATCTTCCGGATGTTGATGGATTGTCTATACAGGAAATTGCCAAAAATATACCCCAGACGCTAACGAATAAATCGGTGCTTAAAACATACGAAAAGAGCAGGAATGTATTTGATGCAATCAAAACATCAAACACAATTCAACAAGCGGCTTTGAGGTGGGGCAGGATGAATCCAAAGTATGAACAAGATATAATGCTATCAACAGGCGAGGTGGCGGAAAATAATCCAAATGTGGTAAACAAGGATTTGATGAGAGATATACTTATTGATTTCATTAAACAACCAGCAACCGTTGAGTGGGCATATAAAAATCCTGAAAATCTTAAAACATTTCGCATTGCTTATAACAACTTAGAATCAACATATCCTGAGTTAAGGAAAACAAGGATTGTGGAGGCTATACAGAATGAGAGGGAGAAAATGGGTAATAATTCTGGATGGTATAATTCACCGGGAAAGGAAACAACGGACAATATTGTGGATAATCTTAGTAAGAGTGGTGTTTTAAATGCTGTTGATGTAAAATATTACAAAGATGAAATAAGGCCTAAGCTTGGGTTTTGGAGAGGCGTTGGAAGGGATATAGGGAATGTAATACCAATTGTTCAAACATTTGTAAACGACGATCCTTTACACACTCCAGGGATTTTAGAGAATATGTCCGGGGGGTATAAGGATATTCTTCATAAAACCGCAAAGGGCCTTGAGGACATATCAATGTTGTTTACGAATATTTCAAATAACGATGCTATTTCTTCAAAGTATCAGCTACATCCGCAATTTAAAGCAAAAAGCGGATGGCATGAATTAACCGATTTTGGTGGTAAAATGATAGGAGAGTTGATACCTATTATCACCACCGGTGTCGCCGGTAAAATAGTAGGCGCATCTGAAAAATTATCAACAGGCATAGGGTTTGCACTATCGGCATTGGATGACACTGTAAAAATAGCAAAGACAGAGTTCCCAAACGACGCATTTAAGCAGATTGGATATACTGGGTTAATGACCGCCTTTAATGTAGCATTAGGATATATTATACCTGATGGCAGGCCAAAGGAATTAACAAAGGGAATAAGAGATGATATAAAGAATGTTATTTCCAATTTTACGGACGGAACCATAACGAAGGAGGCGGCGATGAAGTCCGCAAAGGATGTGTTTTATAATCTTGTATCAGAAAAAGCTCCTGAATATATTTCTAAGGTAGCGGAACATAATTTGAAGGGTGGAACATTTATGACAGCCCCTGTGATTATAGATCATGCGTTGAAAAAAATATTTGGGGGGCAAAGCGAAAACGAAGAGTTGAATGCAGGGGATGTAATAAATAATTTTATGCTTGGTTTTTTAGCAAGCACACCATTATCGGCGCTATCAGCACATGGAGATATTTCAAATAAGAGGGTAGTAAGAGAATCAATATGGAATATTACCGGACGGCCTGAATATTTTAAGAATATAATTAAGGGGTCATCATTTAAAAATAACCCAGATGTAATTGAAAACCTCCAAACCGCACTAATGGTTCGTGAGGAACTTGATGGGAAGACTGAACTTACTAACCATCAAAAGAAGGAATATCTGTTGCAATCTCTTAATGAAAAGGTATTACAGAAGCAACTGGATAATACTACAGATTCTGTATTGAAGGAAAAAATAAAAGAAAGGATTAACCAGTCTAAAGAGATAAGGGAGAACATTCTTACACGCAGGGAGAATCAATTAGACAGGGTTGCTGAGAATCAAAAAGAAAAAACAAACAATGACAATAACCAAACTCAGAAAGAGCCTGAAATATTACAGACCGGAACAGTTGGAGAAAATAATGGAAGAGGCGAGGGTAATATACCTGACGGCGAAGGAGGAATTAGAGAAGCGAAAGGCGCACCAGAAACGGCAGGGGAAACTGCTATAAACGCTCCAACAACTACAGATAATGTAGGAGAGCAGAAAATAGAGCCGTATGTTACCAAAAACGAAAAGTATTCGGTTGTTTACGAGGAAGGGAAGCGGGTGGTTAAAGACAATGATGGCAACATACCATCCGAAAACATTGAAAAGAAAGTGTTATCCGAACATGCAGAGAACTTTAATTATAATAATAAAAAGGAAATCAAATCAGAACAACCACAATTTAAAGACGAGCAGGAGGCGAATCTGTGGACTGTTGAAAACAGTCAAAATCCATCTGAGATAGCAGATGTTTTTATTAAAACACCAAAAGAACAACCTATTCTCTCAACCGAAGAACAGGCCATCTTAGATTATGGCATAGGTAAAATAACAGAAAAATCTTATCGTGAATTTGGCGACGGCAACCATCTTAATAACTCCAAAGCAAGAGCGTATATATCTTCTAAAGGAAGGTCTATTGATGTTATCGCAAAAGAAATATCAGACCATACCGGGTTGGATATTCAACCACAGCATATTGTAGATTTCATTGACCGATTTCCATCAGGCCCATACCAGGCTCTTTCATTAAGGGACGGGGCTATACATACTGTTGCGAAGCAACGGTTTGAAGAAATGACCGGCATTCCATTAACCGACAAGGTAGCTAAGATGGCAGCACAGCAGCACTATACGCCCGAAGCTATTAAAGAAGCTGATAGTGTGGTGGATAGCGAACCATTACCGGAGGTAGAACTTAACAAATGGTTAGAGGAAGAATCTAAAAAAATATTTGAAGAAAATAATAACTTAGAGTATGAATCTTCAGAAGATAGAAGCACAGATAATGGCAAACCCCAAAATGAGGGCAACCTACGAGAAGATACCGCAACAAAGGAGGGAGGAGGTGTTGAAGGGGATATACCAGTCAGCAATCCTGAATCAACTCCAAAAAGCGAACGCAAAAGCCCTGAAAACGGTAGTGAAGTAAGAGAATCTGGAAATCCTATTATAAACTGGTTAAGAAAGACGTTTACGTCTAACCGAGGACTACCCGATAATTGGATGGCATTACAAGATGAGGCTATTGGGTTTAGACAATATGCTGCAAGGAATATGCGGAGGGCTATTAATGATTTAAAAGCCGCTATTAAAACCGATAGGTTTTCTGATAGCAAACTAATATCTGACGCTTTATCGCTACCATTAAACGACCCTAACAACACGGCTTACCATTCACTACCCAATAACGTTAGATTAGCCGTTGCTAACATGAGGGGTATTGTAGATGGTTATAGTGAAAGCCTTGTTGTAAACAACTTAGTAACACCTTCACAAGCCGCAACTATTCAAAAGAACTTAGGGCAGTATCTTAATCGTGCCTATAAATTATTCACGGATAGGAAATGGAAAGATAAAGTACCAAAACAGACGATTGATGACGCTGTAAAATTTATATCACAACAAAGATTTAGCGAATTAAGAAAAGATCCCAAAAACTCAACTATCCCTGATACGGATTTAATTGATAAGGCTATTAAACTTGCAGAACAGGATGTGCAGGACATTCTTACGCAGAAAGAAACACCAGTAGGACAACGCTATACAGAGCAGTTTTCAAAAGATTTATCTACCCTAAAGAAAAGACAGGACATACCAGCACCTATAAGGAAGTTAATGGGTGAATACACCGATCCAATTACAACGTTTGCAATAACAGTTTCTAAATTAGCAACACTTCATTCACAGGCCGAGCTATTACATAAGCTAAAGTCTAATTTTAGCGGTATTTTATTTTTTGGTAAAGACGAAATAAGGCCCGAAGGTTTTAATTACGAAGTTGCGAGCGATGGATCACAAACATGGAATCCGCTAAGTGGACTCTATACCAGTAAGCAAATCGTAGATATTATTCAAGGGAAAGCGAATGGTTTACCTCAATGGCTGCGGTTGTATCAAAAGGGTTTTGGTGTTGTTAAGAAATTTAAAACCGTTTATTCTATTCCCACCCAAACGGTAAACTTCTTTTCAAACCCCATGATTTCGCTTGCTAATGGGCATTTTAACATAAGTGATATTGGAACATCGTGGAGGTATTTTAAGGATACAATATTTAATAACGAAAAAAGCACAAATGAGTTTATAGAATCGTCTATAAAACATAACATCATAGGGCAATCTGTTAACCTGCGCATGATTCGTGATATGCTTAAAAACGACAAAGCAGACGAATTTGCGTTAGAGGACTTTATGAAGCCAAAAAACAACTTTAATCCATTGAATTGGATTAAGTCTGCTGACAAGACAGCTATGAAGTTGTATGGCGCATCGGATTCTTTTTGGAAGATGTATGGGTTTATGAATGAAATAAAAAATTGGTCAGATGTTATGTATAACAAGGAATACAAAAACCTTACACCTGCCGAAAAGAAAGCTGTTAATGAAGTTGCCGGAGAAAGAATAAAGAACACATATCCAACATACGACAGGGCTTTACCTGGTTTGATGTGGGTTGGTAAAAATGTTCCCTTTATCGGAAATTTTATGGCTTTTCAGGCAGAAGTTTTAAGAACGGTTAAAAACAATATATCCTATGCAATTCAGGATTTAAAATCTGACAACGTAAAAATAAAGGCACTTGGGGCAAAGAGAATAGCAGGTATTGTTTCTTATGCTGGTTTAAAGGTTGGTATAAACTATTTCGTTGGAATGATGGCCGGCAACGCAGCAAGCTCTTTATGGGCGTCTGTATTTAATAATAATGATGATGATAAAACAAAACGTAGCTCGATAGATACGTTCCTCCCCGAATATCTTGTAACACATAATTTGATGGTTGAGGATAAGGGTGATGGGATATATGTAGTGAATGATATAGATAGATTAGACCCATATAATATATTTTGGCAGGCCGCAAATAGTTTGCTTCTTAAAGAAAATGGCGGTATTCAGCGAGCAACAAACGAACTTGCAGAGCCATTTATAGAACAAGATATGATTATTAAGGCGATTGGTGAGATTAGGGCAAATAAAGACCTAAATGGTTATCCAATTTATAATCCAGCAGATGATGGGTGGATGCAAACTTTTGATAAAATAAAATACTTATACCGAGTAGTAGAACCAACAACGTTGAAATATATTGATAGGGTAAGGGAATCTGATAATAAATCCAAAGAGGCAATAATGTCATTGTTTGGCGCAAGAGGGTATAATGTTGATATTGATAAATCATTCAAAAATAAATTAAGGGAAGCAGAGGGCAAGATTGCGATAAATCAGCAATTCGCATTTTTCGATAAAGAGACGAGTTTGAGGTATAGGCAGAATGCAAAAGATGTAGTTGAAAAATTACATAAAGCTTATCAGGATGCTATTAAACTTGGAGTACCAATAGAGAAGTTGGATAAAACACTTAATAAGGCATTTTACTCTCTTCAAAACAAAAAGCGGCCATACATTAAAGCAATAAAAAGCGGAGAAATTTTGGATATTGAATTAGAGAATTTATATCCAACTAAAATAGACGATTCCGAAAACCGGAAATAATAAATTCGATTACTATTAAAAACGTTGTTACTCCATTTAGTATAAAAAACCATTTTGAGGCGAGTTTAAAGGACATGGTATTTGATGTCCAAAGGCCGAAAAATAAGATTAACCATATTATGGTAAACGATAAAACACCCATAATATAAGACTTGTATATGGATGCATCACTCTTGTTCATAATACTAATCTAAAAAGAAAAACAAAATTCCTTTGGGTTAATATTTTGTGGAGTTTCAGATAGACTGTGTATCTTTATGGTAGAATCCATGCTTCTTTTTTAGAAAAGGATAATTTGAAATTAGGCGACCTCACCTATTGTTTAATTCATCTATTCTCTGATCGAAATACATTTTTCGATGCCGTCCTAATCTACTAAAAAAATAGTAAGAGGCTAAAACAAGTACACCGGCACCCATTAACAAAAGAGTTTTACCTTCTTCATTATAGTTTAAATATGGATTAGTAGCCCGCTTTATAACACTTAGTGCTGAAAGAAAAAGGATTAAAGAAATAATAATATTCGGAACCTTATCTCTATTGTTTTCTGGTGGTAAGTTCTTAATCGGCGGACTCAATACCAAACCGACAATTCCCATCAACGGCATAAAAAACAAAAAGAAAAAGCCCCATTTGACTCCGATTCGCTTTTTTCTCCCGAGTATATTTGATGCAATCAATGAAATAAAAAACCAACAGAAAAAGAACACAATATATATGTCGCTCATAACAGCAGTTTTTGCATTCCAAATATACCGCTTATGCGATTATTTACCAACCCGCTCCATTACAGCAAGCGAATAGCCAGAATTTTCTTTATAGGCCATTACCGTGTATTTGTCTGAGGAATAAACGGAGTAATTTTTTTCTGAATATCGGTATTCAAAACCTTCGCTTTTAAGGTCTACATCCCATGATTTGTACGTGCTGCTATCTAAAGTCCTGTATTCAATAGCATCAATACTTCCACCTGTTTTATACAACAACACTACCGACTGGCTTCCTTTTAATATGGTTTTGTCGCCATCGTAGAACACATTATTAAACCCTGCCTGTTTAATGGATGTAATAGTGGACATTGAATCTGCACACATAGTATGGTATAATATGAGTTTTTTAATGGATATGGGCTGTGATAGTGCAGTTTGCGAACATAGGGCAAAGACAATAAATAGCCTCATGACAGGTTGGTTTGTACATATAACGAAGAAAGTGCTGTTTTATTATTTTAAGGGAGTGTAAAACCTATCCATCTCTTTGCGTGAGCGGGTAGTTCACTTTGGTAGCATAGATTTCTTTTGGGGTGGGAATCCTTTTTTCTCTATGAATTTTAAGATACATTATATATCTTTACCAAAGCAGTCAATGATCTCATAAGCAGTTGGTTTTGGTTTAACAGCCTCCTGTTTCTACAGGAGGTTATTTTTTACCCTTACAACCCGCTTTCTAATCATTATATCATTGTAATTTTGGATACTTATTGTATCTATGAACTATACCAAACAATCGTTTGATAAGTGTTTCTTTAATCCATTAGAGAAAGATTTATTAAAAGCATACCCACAGTTAAACAATATATTATATAATTTAAATATTTCTGACAGGCAGATGCGCTATTGTCTTGCGCTATACGACCCCAAAAGCCCGGTTTATAAGGATAATCCAGACCCGATAGTAAGAAAGATAGTGGCGGCAGAAGTTGCCGGTTTTGATACAAATAAAGATGCCCATGAGTTAAATGTGCTATACGCTTGTGATGATGAAAACGTTAGGACGTTTACTATTAACTTTCTTAGAAAGATAGTTAAATCCCGCATTTGGGCATCATTACAGGCAGATGAGCAGGTATTTTGGGAATTCATTCAAAGACTATTTAAGCCGATTTCAGAAGATAGCGATAAAACAGATGTTGATGCACAGGAAAAAAAACTTAAAATATGTAAGGGTAAAGAAGAAGTATCAGCTCTTATTGAGCATAACTGGAACAAGCTGCTTGGTGATGATGATGATTTGAAAAAGAAAGTAAAAAAACAAGATTATTCGCCAGAAAGTATGGCGTTTTAAATATGTATGCTGTACCCTATTAAAGACGGAGGTGTTATTGAAATACAAGGACTAAAGTGTCATATCCCCCCCGTTGGGTGGGGTGTTCACATTGAAACGGGGGAATTACAAAAGATTGAAATAATTAAAAGAAGCGAAATTAAACGGGAGCAATATTGGGTGGCTCCTTATACAACCGATGATATAGCAAAATGGAATAAGTGGGCAGACGAAGAGTATATAGAAAATGAGAGATTGTCTGAATTGGTAAAAGGGACAGACAAAGAGCCGGAAACCTATCTGCATCCTGGCCTATTGAAAGTAAAACAAAGAGAATGGCACAGAAGAAAATATGGCATTTGGGTTTATATCAATGGAACACCTACATACCTCACGGGCATTCATTATTTCTATCTCACCTATTGGCGGGCAATGGACACGATTAATGGGCTGCCAGACTACAGGATCATAGACCTTGAATATTTTTATTTCTGGGCGTATGTTGTTCAAGACCCCAAATGCTATGGCATTATTGAAATAAGAAAACGAAGAGATGGAAAATCGTATCGTGCAGCCTGCATCACCTACGAATGTATATCCAGAAGCAAACAGGCGCATGGCGGTATTCAATCTAAGAACTGGGATGACGCACAGGAATTTTTCCAAAACAAACTAATAAACGCATTCAAATCGCTTCCTAAGTTTTTTATCCCTGAGTACGATACCGCAAAAGGAGATACACCAAAGGAAGAACTCAGGTTTTTCAGAACGGCACAAAAGGGGAAGGATGCTAAGAAATCAGAAAGCTCTAAGGTTCCAGAATTAAAATCATCTATAACATTTAAGGACAGACAGGCCAAAGCCTACGACGGCAGAAGATTAAAAGTATTGGTACTTGATGAAAGTGGTAAGGTGGAAATAGATGTAATGGCTCGCCATGCTATTGTGAAATACTGCGTAATGGATAATAGGAGACGAATAGTTGGAAAGATTATAGTAACATCTACTGTTGAGGAAATAGGGATTCGATTTGGGTTTAAAAAACTTTGGCATTCATCAAATCAATACGAAAAAGAAAAGAATGGACAAACGAAAAGCGGGCTGTACAAATTCTTTATCCCGGCTTCCAGAAGTGGTGATTACGATAAATATGGGATACCGGATGAGAAAGGGACATTAGCCGCCATTAATGGAGACAGAGAATCGTTAGCTGACGACCCAGACGATCTGAACGCAATTATAAGAAAGGAGCCACTTTCTGAGAAGGAAGCATTCATGGTATCTTCAGGACTTTGCCATTTCAACCCCCTTGCCATCAATAACAGAATAGCTGAATTATCATATATAAATACCCTTACAGAGAGAGTTGATTATGTATGGAAGAATGGGGAGCCTTATACTGAGGTGGAAGAAATAAAAAGCAAAATGGGCAAATGGGAAATATGTTATTCCCCGGAGGAGCCAAATAATGTAAACAATAAAACACCCCTTAACAATAAATATATATGTGGGGTTGACCCTATTGATATTGATTTGCCTAAAGACGAGAAAAGAGCATCTAAGCCCGCCGCAATTATAATGAAACGGTTTGATATTCTCGATCAACAAAATCCATTTAATAAAGCCTTTGTTTGTAAATACCTACCAAAACGAAGGGCAAAGGCGGCATCTGAGTTTTATGATGACCTAATAAAAATGGTTTGGTATTACGGCTGCCAATTGCTACACGAAAACAATAAAAACAGGCTACAATATTATTTTGAAGAAAAAGGGTTACTGCATTTTTTAATAAAACTTCCTGGAGAAAAGGAGTATGGGATTAATGCAAATACCGATACGAAAGCCTCTATGCTTGAATTAACGAAAGAGTACGTAAAGGAGAATGTTGACAAAACATACTTTACTGAACTTTTAGAGGATTGGCTTGAATTTGATATTAAAGATTCCACTCCATTTGACCTTGCAATGGCTGCTGGATGGTGTATTGTGGCAGATAAATTAAGAATAATTAAAAACAAAGGAAAACTTCAAGAAATAACAGACTACTTCACACTTTATAAAGTATCCTAACTATGGAATTTCCGTCACACAATATTGACCCAAGAAAAAAAGACCGTAAATGGAGGCTTCAGTTTATGAAGGCCGCATGGAATTGTTCGAGCGATTTTAAATCCATTTTTTACAACTACGCAGGAGAGTATGATAAAATAAAGCGTTACGCTCTTGGCAGGCAGGATACTGCCAATTACCGTAAGCCTATGCACATAGACGAACAGTCTAACACTACGTATGCGGCTCTTGATTTTAAAGTTCTCCCTATTGTAAAAAAACACAGGCAGATTGCGCTCGGAAGGCTTCAAAAATCTGAATATAACATTGTATGCACACCAATAGATGCTCTGGCCAGAACCGATGAGGATAATTACTATGCAGACACTAAAGCAAAAATCGTTTTGCGTGATGAGTTATTAAAAGTTAATCCTGAACTGGCAGACAGCCCACAGCTAAGACCTAACCCAGGGGAGCCATTAGACCTTGAAGAACTGGAAATGCAGATGAACTATGGGTACAAGCATAATTATGCGATTGAAGCTGAAGAGGGTATTGAATTGATATTTGACCAGAACAATATTACAGAGTGCAGGCACAAGGTTTTTGAAGATTTATTTGATAATGGCGTAGCCGTAGTTAAAGACTGGATGGAGGATGATGGAAGTGTTAGGTTCAGAAACTGTGATGTAAGAAGTATTATAACCAACTATTGCCGCTATTCAAATTTCAGAGATATTCAATACTGTGGTGAGGTAATTGATATGACATGGACGGAATTCAGGGAGAGGGCTAATGGTAAGTTTACGGATGAAGAGTTTGAAAGGATATATGATCTTATAAAATCGGGAGGTCAAAGTGTAGGTAATAACATTAAAACAACAACCTATAATGATAAGCTAAAAGTAAAGATTCTTGACCTTGACTGGTATTCAGTAGATGAACAGATATATGTAGATGATGTAAATCAGTTCGGAAATAGGGTGTTTACAAAAACGGATTACAAGTTTAAGGGAAGGAAGAATACAAAATCGGTTAAGAAGCAGAATATATATACGGGTAAGTGGATTATTGGAACTGATTTTATTTATGATGACGGCCCGGAAATGTACCAAAAAAGAAGCAGGGGGTTGTTTAATGCCAAACTATCATTTCATATAACAGCCACCAATTTTTATGATATGCGGGCATCCGGCGTGATGGAAGATATTATTCCTATTGCAGATCAGATGGCTATTGCATGGCTGAAGCTACAAAGCATAAGGAACAACTTACAGGCATTTGCATGGGATATTGATTTAGGCGCATTGGAGGAGGTTGACTTTGCTAAGTCGGGAAAGGCAATGACTCCAAAAGAGTTGATTCAGATGTTCTTCCAGAACGGTATATTAATTAACAGAAGAAAGAGCCTTACGGAAAGCGGGGGAAGCAATTATAGAACGATTGAGTTTATACAAACCAATTACGGGCAGTTGATTTCTGATTCGTGGAATGACTTTAATAATTTCCTTGCCCTTCTTAAAGAGGCAACCGGATTTAATGAGGCAACGGATGGCTCCACTATAAACCCAAAGAATCTTAACTCAACAAACGCATTAATGAATGAGAACACCAATAATGCGCTATACCATTTACAGCGTGGCGAAGAGATTATATTATTAAGTTTAGCTGAATCGGTTTTATGCAGGATGAAGCGTGCTATAAAGATGGGTAAGGTGGAGGGATATATCAGAACACTTGGGTATAATACTGTAAAGTTTATTTCCGTATCGCCTGAAGTTGGGTTACACGATTTTGGGATAAAGCTGGAAAGCAAACCAACTACTGAACAGAGACAAAGGTTGCAGGAATTATTGATTAAATATACCGGTGAAGGTTTATTGGAGCCTATTGATAATATAACTATTGAGAATTGCAGAAACCTAAAGCAGGCAGAGCAGATATTATCATTCAGGGTTCAAAAAAGAAAGGAGGCGGTACAGCAAAGGGCATTACAAATGCAGCAGCAAAATGGGCAGATACAGATACAATCGTCACAGGCATCGGAGCAGGCAAAGCAGCAAACGTTACAGATAGAATATCAGCTTAAAATGCAGTTAATGGATAAGCAGAAGCAGTGGGATTATGATATTGAGAAGCTGAGGCAGGCGGCTAAGATGGCAACAAATTCAGAAACTATTAGTTCAAATGAAAAGATACATGCTAAAGAAATGGGAGAGGATGTAAGCGAACCAACAGAGGACGTTCCATTACCACAAGCCGATTAATTTTTTTTTACTATTTAGATAGATGACGTATCATTTAATGGTAGTTAAAACTTTCACCTACGCTACCTAAAATATTGCAAAATTCTCATACTACCTTTGGATATATAATCTATCTAAAACACCATTATCTTTCCTATGGAGGAAAATACCACAACAACCGAACAAATATCGTCCGTTGCTAACCAAACGGCTGATACTACACAAAATCAGCCAGAAAATACTACTACCGATCAGGTAGCCGAAACACAAACTCAAACACCAGAAACAGCTAAAGAGGAACCACCCAAACCCTTTGAGATACCAATAGCAGAACAACCTAAATCCGTATCCTTTGATAACCCCGAAGACCTTCTGAAGGTTTACAAAGGAGACCCCAAAGCTCTTTTACAACATCTTGGACTTGATGAGTACATGCTTCAGGCCAATGACTATTACAAAGCAACAGGCAACCTTGCCGAATACGCAGAGGTAAAATCGGTTGATTGGAATAAAGTATCGGACGAAAGGCTAATTGAGACAATGCTGAGAGAGCAATACTCAAAAAGCAACCTTTCCGAAGACAAAATCCAAAAGCTGGTTCAACATCAAATGCGCCAAAAATATTTAATAGGGGATGACAACGACCCAGAGAGTGAGGAAGTTCAGTTAGCCCGTATTCAAATGGAGTTGGATGCAGGAGACTACCGTCAAAAGCGTATCGAGCGACAAAACCAGTTTAGAGCACCGGAAAGAACCACCGATCAGGAGGTTCCTACGATGAGTGCCGAACAGGTTATGGAGCAGCAAAGAAACGATTTGTTGCAAGACCAAAACGTTCAGCAATTCCTTAGTGATAAGAAGGTTTCTTTTGGAGACTATAATCACGCAATAGATAACCCTCAGGAAACGCTTGCTACTATTTACGATCAGAACAGATGGATGTACCACCTTTCTCAAAAAACACCAGATGGTAAGGTTTTAATGAAAGAGGGACAGCCTTTACCTGACAGGGCTAAGATGTTAAAAGTAGCCGCCTATGTTCAGGATATGGAAAAAATAGAACAAGGGTTGATAGCGCAGGGAAGAACGATTGGCAAGAAAGAAGTCGTAGATGAAGCAGAAAACATAAGAGATAATAGCAGTCATGGAACCACAGGAGGACAGGATAGTTTTTGGCTGGAGTTCGCCAAGACAGCAAGAGTAGTTTAAAATAATTCACAAACCCTATTAAACTTTTTTAAAAATGTCAGTTAGCACTGGATCAAACAATAAACGGTTCATTTCCGCCATATCCTATATGGATCAAAGGGAAATCGAAAAAAGCGTCGTTGATATTCAAAATGAAGGCGATTTTTTAGATGGTTTAAAAGTAGCAGGCCGCTACGTTCCTTCATCAGAAGGTGATTACCACCACTTCACAAATTCAAAACTTTTTGGAACCCCCGGTGATACTACAGGAGCAACAATCGTAGGTTCAGGTACAGCCACAACACTTACGGGTGTTACATTAACGGCAGCCACTTCCGGTTTTGCTATTGTTGGTACAGAGTGTATTTTGCCTAACGGCGGAGTAGCTGTTGTTTCAGCTATATCAACCGCATCCGGTCAGGATACATTAACCCTTAAATCCGTTAATGCAAATAACCTTACGTTGGTTGCCGGAAATAAGATCGCATTCGTATCTAACGCACAAGAGGAGGCTTCATCATCACCATCCTCAAGACGATACGATTGGACTAAGTATTTCAACAAACTTCAAATTTTCAGGGAAAGTGATGTGATTACAGACGTTCAGAAAGCCTCTAAAATAGAAGCTTTAATTGGTGGGGAACAAACAATAATGTACATAAACCATCTTCAAAAGCTATCGGCCCTTAAAGGACAAATTGCTGCCGCCCTTTTAGGTGGCAAGATGAGTGTAACCTCATGGTCTGATCCAACACCAGCCCTTACAGGCGCAAACGGTAACGCCATTCAAACCACAAGAGGATTGGATGATTATGTCGGTTCTTATGGTATTTCGGACACACTAACAACCGCAGGCACTGTTGCAATGGCCGATATTCAGGATTTGGTTACACAGATGGCAGCAAGCCGTTGCCCCGATGCTTACATGGTATGGTTAAACACCGCCTCTTATGGCATCTATTCTCAGTTCTTCAAAGGACTTAATAGCTCAAGTGTATATGCGGGTAGGCTGTCTTTAGATGGCAAACAACTTGACCTTGAGTTTGAAGCTTTTAAGTATGCCGGATATTCATTTGAGTTTTCTAGGCTGAGAATTCTGGATCACTCCGAACTATTCAACTTTACGGGTTCCGCTGGTTTGCATAAAAACGCTTACTTCGTTCCGAAAGGCAATGTCAATGTTCAGGGTGGAGGTTCTTTACCCCGCATCCGTGTAAGGTATTTCCCGCAGCCAATGGAAGGAGGATATGGTGATGGCATTATCCGTGAAACTCACCAGGGATTACTTGCGCCAACACCTGTGGGTACTGATGCAAACTTTACTACCGACTGGTACACAGTACAGGGTCTGGAAGTATTGGGCGCACAGCACTTCATTAAACAACAAGTTCAGAATTAATAAAAACTTAGGGCGGTGAAATATCCGCCCTTTATTTCTTATATCAAAACAATCAAAAATGAAACCAGTTGGCAATTACAACAGATTACCAAAAACATTTGAACAACCAAAAAAGCTAAAACCGGGAGAATCGGTTACATATAGGTTATCAGAAGACTTTAAAACTCACCAAATCACAAGCCGGGACGGGAAAGAGGAGGAGCGCTGGCCGGAAAATCTTAAAATACCAATCAGCGATACTATTTGGATTAACTATAAGGATGAAAATGATGTTGAGCGATCAGAGTTATTTGATATTGGGTTAATAACAAGGGTAGATAAAGATAATATACCAACCCAAATTGAATCATGGTGGTTGCCCGCAAATGCGTTAAAGGGAGAATTTCAGCTTACTGGCGGAAGTATTGAAGATGAAAAGAGGTATTGGTTTGCTGAAATGTGTAATTATAATGGATCGAACCCAAACAGGGATAAGTCTAAAAAAATTTATTTCTACCGGGTAGATAAAGAAGGTGATGCTAAAAAGAAAAACAGGATGGTTGATCTTGAGTTAGAGTGCCTGATGTTTATTAAGAATTGCACACCAAAAGAAATTAAGAGCCTTGCCGCCGCTTTCCAGTTGAATGAAAATGAACCGCAAGAGGTTTTGCGTAACAGGTTAAATGAGTTTGCAAGAAAAGACCCTGAAAGGTTTAATAACCTATCTACATCAAAGGACGTAGAAATTAAAGCTACAATACAAAGAGCGTTTACGGCTCAGGTAATCAAGTTTAATCCGCAA
>JAEHJW020005587.1_pt1 | contig 29825 bp, 32 predicted proteins | sample 9271431 | NCBI WGS metagenome assembly JAEHJW02 | reverse complement strand
ATGACCACCCGAACAGTGAGATTACGGAAAGGTGCACATAAGAAATCGATGGCCCCTGTACTTGATGACCTGCTCAACGATGGCCGGCTAGCGCGGCTGTTCTCGAAGGATGCCCGCCACTGCGCGCTGCAGCTGTGGATCTTGCAAATCAAGTCCTCCGAGCAATCGATTGAAAATCGCGTCGTCTACGGCCGTCTGCTCCCCTACAGCCATTCCAGCGACCGCTGGTCCTCCAGCGACGACGATCACTTCCAGACCTTCGGGCAAGTCCAAGCCCAGGTTATGCGGCTCAACCTGTACGTCAGCAGCATCCACTGCGCGGACCTCCTGAGGCAACTGAGCGTTGGTCGAACTGTCTCGGAAATCAGCGAAGACCTGAAACTCGGACTCTCGGGCATGTTAAGAGCACGGTTCGGAGCGACTGCGCTCGCCGCAGATGACCTGGTCTACCGCCCCGTCGCCTATCTGCTCAACCGCGACGCGCATGACCATCACTCGCCATCCAGCCCACATGGTAGTGCTGGGGCCTTCAGCGCTTCGATCACCCAGACCGACAAGGGGGCGTTGTTCCGCCTCGGTCAGGACTACGACATCGCCTTGACCGCGTCGGTGATCAGGCACCTCAACGAGGATACAGGACTAGACTTCGGTGGTGCCGACACCGCCCGCTTCGGCGACCTCGAGCTGTTGGTATTTCCTACCCTGGATGATCTGGAACGTCCCTTGCTGAACGTGAGCTGGGCCGATGCTCCACGCGCCTTCGTCGTTCGATTTAATCCGATGCAGGTACCCCACTTCAGCGGTTTCCAGTTTCGCCTGAGCATCGCGAACGACGGTCAAATCGTCTACGCGGGCATCGACACAGCTGAGCGCGATGTGGACGGCAAATTTGAGTGCATGTTCGACTTGGGCGATCAACTGCGCGCTAGGACGGACAGCACCGAGCTGGAAATCTTCGGCTTCCATGGCGACCATTCCACCCAGGGCTCGCTGTGTTGCCGGTGGCGGGTCGGGTACATTCGGGAGATCCATCTTCAGGGTCATGTGGTGGGCCACAAGGTCAGCCCGATCAAATTCGACTGGCTGGAAAAAGCCACTCGACCATCCGTGTCGGCACGGGTGAAGGCAGCTCTGACTATCAATCGCGGCAATCTGGGATTCAACAACCGAGTCGGAGGGCGTGAGGCGGATCCTTGGGTTCCGGCCAATCGCGATCTCGTGTCCCTTTTTGCGCGGCTGCATCCGACGAAGTCGGAGGGACGTTTCTTCCTGCGCTGGGGTCAGGGCGACGGCGAGGGGCGGTTGCAGTTCGTGGAGTGGTTCAGGGCGCTGCTAGCCAAGCACCAGCAGCACCAGGTGGTCATTTTCGATCCATATTTCGATGCCGCTGGCTTAGGTCTAGTGTTGCTTTGTGCGGCCCCGACGGCCGGCTACATCGTCTTCACGTCGCTGCCCAAGCCATCCAAGGAGGGCGAAGCCACGCCGGGCGAATCCGACAAGCCCATCCGGAGCCGGATTAACAACCTGGTCGCGAGCTGTGAGCACAACCGTCAACTACTGAATCGTATCAAGCTACGCATCTATGGCCTGAAGGAAGGCAGGCTGCATGACCGCTACATCCTCGTCATGGGACCGGACGGGCTACCGGTCGCAGGTTTTAATCTGTCCAACTCGTTTCAACAAGCCACCGAAAACTATCCATTGCTGGTCACCCCGATCCCTGCTGATGTCTTGCTGCAGGTCGAGCAATATAAGTCCGACCTGGTACAGGAGGCGCAGGCAGCACAGGCCGAAGGCCAGACAGAGAATCCATCCATGCGGCTTCTCTTCGTCTCAACAGCGTCGCCGACGGTACCGCGACGCTACGAGCCACTACGCTTCCTCGAGAAGGCCCGGGCAGGAGATGTGCTGAGCATCTGGACCGGCGAGCCGTCGCTACAAGGCTTGAGCGGTGATCCGTTGAAGAAGCAGATGGCGGTGCTGGACCTGCTCAAGGATGACTCGCTCGCGCTGCCTGAGGAGGCAGGCCTGCGCAATTGCCTGGACCAGCAGACGGGCAACTTCTCGGAATTCACAGCGACCTGGGAGGTGCTCGGCGAGGTGCTCGCGCATTCACCCACCGGGGACAGCCGTTTTCGCGAGATCGAATCCGAGCGTGGTTTTCTGGAATTCCTGACGCAGTTCCTCGGTGCATCGTTCAACCGTCCCCATGACGAGGTAGACAAGGAACTGGCTGTGGTAGAGGCCCGGTTCTTTCGAGAGCCAATCGAAACTTTGCTACACAGCTCCTATGACCCTCAACACCTGTTCCATGCGACAAAGTATGCAGCCTTGACCTGGTCGGAGTACTTCGCCATCAAGTTCCTGTGGCGGTATTCCCCAGATACTCTGCTGGCAATCGCCGAAGCCCAGATGGCCTGCGTGCCAATGGAGCCACAAGCATCGGACGCGGTGCGGCTGTCCCTGTTGAGCCAGATCGTCAGTGAAATTTCGCTATCAGTGCTGTTCGACATCAGCGAGAGGCAGCGGGACCGCCTCGTTCGAAGCGGCAATGGTCTGCTGCAATGGATGGGACTGAATGCGATTGAGATGCAGCTGGAAAAGCCGGGAGGGCTCGACAGCGTGCTGCAGTGGATGGTCGTCTTTACCTACCCGGAGCGGGTGCGAGCCCTGGGCTGGATGGTTCATCACGCGGCCGGGAATTCAAAGAAGGCCGAGATCTACAAAGACCTGGTTGTGGCGCTGCACGAGGTACTGCCGACGACAATCTCAGCCGACGAGCTGAGGTGTCTGGTCGACTCCATGCGCGGGCATATGCGGCAACTGGCTTGGACTGAACCGTGGCTGTTCCAGGATGTGATCTACCCCTTGTTGCAAAACGACCGGGCCAAGTTCGATGATGCCTGCGAGATCTGGGTGCAGGAACTGGTCGATATGCTGGAACCGCAACTGAAGGACCAGCCGCAGCAGTTTGACTTGACGCGCGAGGGGCAGACGACCAACATCACCGCGTTCCTTTTCGCCCATAGCAGCCCCATGCGACAGCAGGTCGGCCTTAAATCGATGCAGGCGATCCTGAATCGGCAGAAGCGGGTCGTGCAACAGCCTCTCGCCAGCACGTCAGACTGGACCCGGTGGGACAGCGCTCTCACGGTCTCGCTGTTGATACTGGCTTTTAGCAAATGGTGCGAATATTACTTGCGCCAGCGCGGTATGACCGACAACGAGTTGGATAAGTTGTCGCAGGACGCACGCGAGCTCGCGAGAGCCAGGCCGATGGACGAATGGCGGTCTGAGGGTGCCGGCAAACCGGGCCAACTCGCCGCGTTCCTCGACCAGGTGGAGGATCTCTTGGCTTCAAGCGACGATTCAAAAAGCAATCTTCAACAGTAGATTCAGCGGTGGCCTCGGCCAGTGTAAAAGGCTGGCCGCGCCACCTGGAAATCTTAAACAGCTCGTGGTCAGCAGACACTGGGCACCCTTGGTCAGGGATGCCATAGTCTTGTGTGTCCCACATTCATTTACCTGTCTGACCGAAAGCCTTGGCCTGCTCCCGATACCACCGCTGAAACTCCACCACCATCAGCGTCGTCTGCGCCGATTCCTCGGCTAATTGGTTGCAGGCGGCAGCGCTGGCTTGCTGTCCGGCAGCAGGTAGAGCGTCGGCGGGGGCTGCATCAGTTCCGGCGGCAACAGCGGGAACTTCGGGCACTGGGCCGGAATGGGTTGCGGCGTGGTGGCGCACGCGGCGAGGAACGCGGGCAAGCAGATGGCGGCGATCCGCCACAATCCTGGCTTTCTCGGTTTTAAATTCATTCGAAATCTCCTGGTTGATGGTGGATTGATGGGTGGTGACGGCAGCGACCTGCGCGGCTTGCTTGGCAACTGCCTGGGCTTGCGCGGCCTTCTCGGCATCCCATCGGGCCGTGATGTGCTGCTCGCCATAGCGGTAGCCGCCCGCGAACACCACCAGCGCGAGGAAAGTCACGCTGATCAGCCGCCAGGGCAAAAGCTTCAGAATGTCGAGGATGGGCAACATCAGGAACCTCCCGGTTCGGTCTTGGCCTTCAATCCCAGCGCCGCTCCTCCGGCGGCAAGCGTTGCCCCCAGGCCGATGCCGAATGCCTGCATGTCGAAGGGGTGGCCTTGGCCGACCACCGAATAGATGGCGAGCCCCAGGAACACGACAACCCCCTGCGCCCAGAGCACGCGCCCGACGTCGAAGCTCTCGCCATCCGCCGTGGTGAAGCAATCTTTCAGCAACTTCATCATGCTGTTCTCTCCTCGTTGAACTCCGCCTCTTCGGCCAGACGGCGGTGCAGGAGTCCGGCCAGCACCCGCCCCGCATCCCGGTCCCACAGCGGAAACTGCAGGGCGGCCGCCGCGAGATTCCCGGCGTTGAGATCCTCGAGCATCGTCGATCGGGCGAAGGCGCCCGCGCCCAGGTTGAAGACGAAGTCCACCAGCGCGTCAAACTCGGACTGCTTCAAGAGGACGCTCACCAGCCGGTTGACCGCATCGGCGGCCGCCTGGATGTCCTGCTCGAGCCAGATCTGCGCCTGCTCGGGCGTGCAGGTCATGCCCTCGTGAACACCGTGGGTGTGGCCGTAGCCGATCGTCCACACGCCACCGGTATCGGGATAGGCATTGAGCCGGCAGCCCTCGAAGCGCTCGGTAAGTTGGAGCCCGGCTTTGCTGTAGGTCATGGGCGGGTTCATTTCTTATCCTCCGCGATGGATTTCTGATACTGCGGCTCGTGGGCGCTGACCCAATCCCACAGGCGATCGAACGCCTGCTCGTAATACCGGGCGAGCGCGTCCGATTCGGTGAAGCACAGGTCATTCAACTGCTGGCTGGCGCTCACCGAGTAGTTCCAGGAGCCGTCCTCGACCATTGCCTTGCCGTCGGGCGTGCGGATCACCGTGGCCTTCAGGTGCACGATCTGGTGGTGCACGGGCGAGGTGCCGATGAGGAAGTGCTCGCCATCCACCAGCCCCGCAGCCATGAGCCGCTCGACCTGTGGCGCCTCGGCCTTGCCCGCCGCCTGGGTGTGGTCGAAGATCACTCGCGCCTCACACCCGGCTTCATGCGCCGCGATCAGCGCATCGAAGAAGGGTTGCAGGGTGCAGCCATAGATCATGGTGCGCAGCTTCGCCCCTGGCTGGGCGCTGCTCGCCAGAAACGCCTCGAAGGCCGAGAGCCCGTCGGCGTAGGGGGTGATGAGCCGGGTCTGCTCGGCGGTCTCGTGCAGGATGCCGAGAGAGGAGAGGATGGCGTTCATTTGATCACCCCGTGTCCGTGAATGACGCCCCAGATCACGGCGATGCCGCTGCCAACGACCGACAGCCACATGACGACCCGCGCGCCGAACTTGGCGGCGAGGAAGGTCTGTTTCATCTCGTTCATCTCCTCCGAATGCTTCTGGTGGAAGGCTTCGATGTAATGTGCGAGAAGCCGGAATTCGGGCGACTCGATCTTGTCGATATCGGCGCGCAGGCTCTCCAGGGTTTGCTGGATGTCGGTCATGTCATGCTCCTTTCAGACGTAAAAAAACCGCCCGATGGCGGTCGATGGTGGGATTGCGGGGTGGCCGTCAGTAATGGGCGCGGATCACGTAGCCCTCCAGGGTGATGCGCTCGTTGGCGGCGGCTGCCTGGGCGCGGAGGGTGAGCGTCTGGCTCTGTGAGAAATCCACCGCCAGGCCGCCGGCAAGCGAACTGCTGTTGAGCGCGTACATCTGGCTGCTGATCGCGCCGCGATTGATGATCCACCAGTGGCTGATCTGCGGGCCGGTGGTGAAGGCATTGGCATCGATGCGGGTGGCGCCCACGTACCAGGAGGTCGTCTTGCCGTTGGAGGACGACGTGCCATCAAAAAATACCTGACACTCGAGCGATCCGTTGGCCGACACCGATCCTGCTGGAATCGGGATGGATGCCATCACCACGTCGGTCGCGACCGGCGTCACAGTCGGCGTGCCCAGTCCCGTGGCATAGGGCAGTTGGATGGTGAAGGCGGTCGCGCTGTCGACGGAAAGCACCTTGCAGAACCCGGACACCCCGCTCCCACCCGACCAGGCGACATAGACATCGGCGCCCACCGCCGGCGTTGCCGTCAGCCCGTGCGCGCCGGCGCTCGACAACTGCACATTGCCGGCGTTGTTCGCAACGGTCGCACCCGTGAAAGTGGCGGCCACCGCGACGAACGAGAGCGGCACCGCGTTTTGCGCCAGCAGGCGCACGCTTCCCGCCGGTTGCAGGTTGCCGGTGATGCGCTCGTCCGTGATCATGGCATTGGTGATGCCGCCCACCCCGGGTTGCAGCAAGACCTGAGCGATGGGCAGATATCCTGACGGAATCGCGGGCGCCGTGGGTGTGGCGCTCTCCGTTCCGGTGACGGTCGCGATCACTCCATTTCCCGCATCGATCACCACCCGGTCGATACGCGGGTTGGACACAGGGGCGGTAATGACGGCAGTGCTTTGCGCGGCAACCGGCACGACGTTCCCCCAGGACAACCGCGCGCCCGCACCGACCAGAACCGTCATGTTCGGCGTTGCCTGCTGGCTGGGCGCGAAGGCTGCGGCCAGACGCGCCATCACGCTGCCGTTGCCGTCGATGGCGGCCTTGTAGGTGGTCGAGTCCTGGGTCGTGAAATCGGTCGGTAGAAAGCCTGCAACCGGCATATCTTCTCCTCAGCTATCGAGCGTGACGTGGAATTCGGAGAGGCACGGCGTGCCCTGCGCGGTGTTGATGACGACCTGTGCCTCGATGAAACGGGCGGTGACCAGGCCGTTGCCCCACGGGCTGTAGCCGCTGAAGGCGACACCGTCGGAACTGCTGCTGATCCGGAGTTGCGGCTGCGCCACCCCGCCCGGAATCGGCAGCGTGCCGGCAAACGCGGCCCAGGCCCGCACGGTCTTGACCGAACCCAGATCGAGTACCGTTCGTGAGGTGAACGAGCAGGTCGGGAAGGGATTGGCCACCAGCGCATCGAAGGTATCCCACCCGTCGTTCGCCGTCGGGCTTTGCCCCTGGGGGATAAGCTTGCTCGTCCAGTGCTCGACCATGCCGGTCAAAGTGCCTGGCCACTGTGGTCCACAGTCGAGTGTTGCCTGCACGGTGAGCGTATCCGTGACGGTGAAATCGAGCCGGGCTGGTGCCGAGTAATTCCCCCCCGAATCCTGCGCCGCCAGCAGGAAGACCCAGGCGCCGGGCGGCATCTGCGACGACGCGTAGGAGGTCTGCGTGATGCCGGCGGCGATCAGGACGCCGTCGTTCCAGTTGGCGGCATGGCCCTGCGGCACGTAGCGCAGCTCATATCGGGCGCTGTTGATAATGGATCCGATCCAGGTGAAATCCACCGTCGCACCGCTTTGCGCGACGGTAAGCGCGGAGGGCGCGGGCGGCACGCTCAGTTGCCCACCGACGGTGAAAGCCACCGCCGGCACCTGCGCGATGTCCTGCACGGCGACAGCTCCCGCATTGAAGGCCACGAACTTGAAGTAAAGCGTCTTGCCATTCAGGGTCGGGTTGTACGGATAGCGGAACAGCGTCCCGTCGCACAGCACGAAACGCGCACCCGCCGCGACCGTGCCCTGGTCGGCGCTGTAATAGAGGCCGCGCAGCATGGTATCGAGCGTGTAGGTCGATGCTGCCGTGAGCGTGGCGTCGCGCCATGCGAGGAATTCGTTACCCACCAGGGATAGCGTGCCGTAGGTCAAGAGCGTGGCCTGGCTAACGCTCACGAGCGTGCCACGGCTTGCCGACAGATCCACACCAACCGTATTGCCGGTGTCGAGCACCCCGGGGGACGCGGAGGGTGCTGCGCCAAGGTTGGTCGTCGTCACCCCGCAGGTCGAATTCCCGTAGATCACCCCGATCGGCTGGTAGCTCACATCGTCGTAGCTCATGTAGATCTGCGAGCCGGCATAGAGCGGGTCGAGATTGGTCACCGCCATCCAGATCTCGTTGCCGCCGGCGGTGGCGGCAGGCGGCGCCGGAAAGAGTGTCGCGGCCGACAGCCGGGTGGGGGCCGTGCCCAGATTCGGGATGTAGCCCGAGGCGGCCTGCGTGTCGTAGGCGAGCGAGGTGTAGAACGCCGGGCTGTACTCCTCGGCGGTGATGGTCAAGAGGCCGCTCGCATCCTCCCCGATCGCGGTGATCAACACCGGCGTGTGGTCAAGCCCGAGCAGGGAGTCGGTGATCGTCACCACGTCCATGGGTTCCAGCAGGCAATAGCGCGGCGAGAGCTTGAACCGGAAGGTGTTGAGGATGTAGAGCTCGCGCAGCAGGATGGCTTGCGCCACCTGTTGGGCCACCGTGGGCAGGCAGATCGAGTGCAGCGTGACGGTGGGTTTGGTGCGCACGCCGAAGGTCTCGATGGCGGACTGGTCGGTCACCCGTGCCGGTTCCGGCGTGTATTCGTTGGCGCGATCGAGGTATTCCACCGACACGTCGTTGTAGGCGTCGGCGCGGCGCTTGCGGGTGACGATGACGGGATCTTCATGACCCGTGACAAGAAAATCATCGTCGCCGAGGTCGTAGACCGGACTGGCTGATGCCAGGCTACCGTAGGGCACGATCTTGAGCGTTTTCTCGGACCAGAAGGCGCCGGCATTGGCCACCAGCAGCCAGTCGGCGATCCAGTCGTGGGCCGCGCGCTGGGTCGCCACCGCCGGGCTGATCAGAAGTCCGTTGTTCGCGCACCAGTTGCGCAGCGCCGCGAGATCGCCCAGGAACGACTGCGGAGTCCAGGCGTTGGGGAAGACGGACAGCACGCCGTAGTAGGGGTTGCCCAGGAAATCACTGATCACGTCGGCCGGATTGGCGTCCTGCGTGCCGGGGCTGATCCGGGCACCCTCGACCTCGAAGAGGTGATTGCCGAGCGACCCGTTGCTGCCCAGGTCGTAGTTGGCGAACGCCGCATAGGCGCTGCCGGCGTAGCCCAGCGCCTCGGTCGGATGCGCCGAGGTGAGGTATCCCCAGGGTGTCTGCGGATAGGTGCCGGTAAAGATCGTGAAGCCGACCGCCGCCGGGTTGGCGTAGGACACGTGATTGCGCCAGATGCGCGACACCCCCGCGACCGGGCCTTCGGCCAGCAGGAAACAGACCGTGGCCGAATAGGTGTAGGTGGTGGTCGTGACCGAACCGCCCCCGCCGCCGCCCTTGCCGCCGCCGGTACTTTGCGAACTCGTATGCGGGTGGACCCGCCAGTCGGTGTAGTACATGAGCGTGGGCGACACACGCGCGGTGCCGTAGACGATGGGCACCGGCTGGCTGTAACCGGTCTTCTGGATCTGCAGACCGGCCAGCACCGGCGTCTGCCACCCCGAGGGCTGGGGCTTGTTGCCGCCGAACAGTCCGCTCATCGCGCCCCCCACGGATCGAAGAAGCGCACCGGGCGGCCTGCCAGCGCCCCCATCGCGGCGTTGCCGATGACGACCATCTTTTCCGGGGCGTAGGCGTGGATGATGGCGGGCCAGCCGGTGATGATTGCCGCGTGGCTGTAGATCCGTCCGAACTTCCACAGCGCGATGTTGCCGGTGTCGGGCTGACCGGTCTCTACTGCATACCGGCGCACGCCTTCGAGGTAAGTCTCCTCATTGCGGTGCAGCATGATGTCTCGGGAATAGCGCGGGATCGCGATGGAGGCGGTATCCACCCCCATGCGCTCGAACACGCCCGCGCGCCCATAGACCTCCAGCAGCAGCATCAGGCAGTCCACGCCCGCGCCCTTGACGCGGGCGGCATGGTGATAGGGCGTGCCTAGCCAGTCCTGCACCTCGGTGAGGACGTCTTCTCGCGTGCCGTTCATGTCAGGTGCTCGCCGTCGGCGAGGGCACGAAGGGCCAGCCGCGGAAGTTGTTGAGGTTGTTGAACCGGGCCTGACAGGTCGCCATGGTCTTGTCGCAGCCGGGGAAGACGGTAAAGTTGTCGCCGACCGCCGGGGCAGAATTCAGGGGCGTCACCAGGGAGAAGGTGTTGATGCCGCCCGCCAGCGTGTGCTGTTTGATGGTCGCGGTCGCCCCCGCATTGGCGCCCGAGGTGAACAGCATCGTGCCCTGGGTGAAATACCCGGACGGCATGTTGAGCCCCGTGCTGTTGACGGCCAGGGGCGATCCGGCGGTGACCCAGTCGTGTTGCGCGTAATTGGCTTGTGTCAGCGTGCATCCGGTGTCGAACAGCGCATGGATGCAGCCGGGCGAGAGCAGGTTTCGCGGCATGTCGAGATCGAGCAATTCCAGTTGCGAGCTCACTGTCAGCACGACGCTAGAGCGCGAGGGTTTGACTTCGGACACGTTGCCGAAGAAGATGTTGACCACCCCGGCAGAGGTGTCGCCGTAGGTGGACATGAAACAGCGGTCGATGCTGACCGTTGCACCATCGAAGCCGCCGTTGACGGCGAACTGCGGAAACGGCACGCCCAGCACGAGATCGGCGGCACTGCCGAAGATCGACACCTCCACCGTGTCAACCGACAGGTCCAGCGAGCACTTGACGCCGGATCTCGTCACTGCCGGATGCGTGCACAGATAAGTGTTGCCGTTGTAGACCAGATCCTGGTCGGCGTCGGTGTAGAAGAGTTGAGTAGGTGCCGGCGGACCGTAGCCATACCCATACCCGCCATATCCCCCCATCGACGCGCCGGGATCCACCGAGATGAGCGTGATGGTGTAGAGATCGGCATAGAGCAACTGGGTTGATGCGAGCAGCGATCGGGTGAGAGCGGATGCCTGTTTCATGCTTTCATACCTTGTTCAAGGGGCTGCCGACGAACGAGATCTGCTTCAGTTCATAGAGTTCGAACATGAACTGGTTGAAATCGGCGTGATCACTCACGAAGCGCACGCGGTAGAAGAACGAGCCCGTCCAGGTGAGCACCGCGCCTGCGGCCGGAGGTGCTGCGAACATGACCAGGCCGTTGACGATGGAGAAGGCGGCCGGGGCCTGGAGTGTTCCGCCCACGAAGATCTGCGGCGTGCCATCGAGGTTCTGCACCGGCTCGACGAAGCCGCCGTAGGCGCGGGTGAGCGGGAACGTGGTGGTTACCCCGTCGCCGGTGGCGAACGGCTGGTTAACGACCGCGTTGTCGGACGGGTCCGAATAGCAGAAGGCCGAGAAGCTGCCCATCTGCTGCAGGAAGAATCCCATCAGGGTCTTGAGTTCGGCATAGGCCCCATCGCGCAGGAATTCGTAGGAGAGCGTGAAGGTCCACAGCGGGAACTGCATCCTGGCTGCGCGGATCTCGTACCCGGAGACGGCGCGGTGGGTCGCGGTGTTGAACTGCGGCGACTTGTGCACCCCCCACTGGATGCCGGGCAGCGTCGGAAAGACCTTGCCACACCCCGGGGGCGGTGGCGGCGAAATGATGGCGAAGCTCATGAATGGTGCGATGAAACGTTGTGGATTTCGTCGATCACCGTCTGGACGGAGGATTCCGTTCGGAGGCCGGTGTATTTGGCGGCGAACATCCTGGCGGCAGCCCGGAAGGCGGCGTCGTGCAACAGGCGACGGATCGCATCGGAGACGGTTGCCGCCGTCCCGCTACCCACGGCCATCCCGGCGCCCGTTTCCTCCACCCTGCGGGCAAACATCGCCTGCTCGGCGCTCGCCGGCAACAGGAGCACCGGAACCCCGGCCAGCAACGCCGTGGTGATGGTTCCCGATCCTGACGCGATCACGAGAGTGGCCGTCTCCAGCAGGCCATCGAAGCGCACCGGTTGCCGGAATAGCTGAAGATCAGCGCGAACATGCCGGATCGGCCTCATGTCCGGGAGCACCGCGATCACCTCGGCGCCGATCCCGCCCAGGACGTGCAGCACCTCGTCGATGACCGGTCCCATCCCGCGCAGGTACACCAGCACGCGGGGCTTCGTTGTTGTTTTCCAGCTTGCCGTCATCCCACCGGGCAGATCCTGCACCGGGCCGACATAGGTCGCATCCGGGCGCGCACCGCAGTGATCCAGTTCGGCAAAGGTGGTGAAGACATTTCGCCTGCCCTGAAACACCTGCGCCAGCCGTTCCAGCGGGAGAGCACCAAGACGATGCAGCACCCGGTTCACGTTGAACAGAACCAGGCCCTCGGAGAACCTGCGCGCCGCTTCATCCTGCGCGGCACTCCCCGAGAACGAGGGCAGCAAGGCCCCATCCGGCGGAATCTCGAAGCCGCTGCCCACGGCCACAGACGGGATGCCGGCTACGCGCGCGGCAAGGAGTGCCCCAGGCGCATAGTCTGCGACCAGCACATCGGTTTTGTGCTCGGCAAAAAGCCGCATCCAGCCGGTCAGCCGTTGCTCCAGAACCGCCGCATCGCCGAACCCGTCGGCAAAAAGTATGGCGGCGTGGCTGGCAAGCCCGCGGGGCATCCGGTAGGGCTTCGCGCCACCCGGGGCGGCAACACTCCGGATACCGATGGACGCACACAGGGAGGGCGCGATCGTCTCATCGCGCACCGCATACCGGACGTCGTGGCCTTCGGACTGCAAGCGGCGCAGCACGGGGAGGTCGCGCGAGACGTGCCCCCAGTTGCCGCCCAGCTCCCACGCGAGCAGGATGTTCATGGATGGCGCGTGACCGGCACGAAATTGCGCCCCATCCGGCGCAGCAGCGTCTGCAGGTCGCCCACCCGCACCACATCGAAGTCGCTGCGGGCGTGGATGTGCACGGTGCCGCCGCCACCGCCGTTGCCGATCAGCCGATCGAGGCCGGCCGCCTTGTCGGCGGGCAGGATGGTTTCGTTGCGGTGCACGAAGTTCAGCCGGTCTGCGGGAATCTGCCAGGCGCCTCCCGCCGAGGAGGCGACGCTGCCGGCCACCCCCGCGACGGTGGCCATGGCCGCAGGGGCGGAGGCCGCCGCCAGTGCCGGCCCCACATAGGGAATCCCGGACAAAGCCGCCCAGACTCCGGAGAACACCTTGGCGGCGTCGTTCATGATGGCTTTCACCACCGTCATGGCGGAAGACGCGAGTCCCGAGGCGCTGGCCGACTGTTCGGCGGCCGTGCGCGTGGCCGTACCCGTCACGCTGGCGGCGGTCTTGGCCATTTCATTCGCGGCCCACTGCGTCACCATCTTGACGCCGGCATTGACGAACTCAGCCACCACCGAATTGAGCAGATTCGTCACCCCCTTCTGCCAGGTGGTGGTGCCCATGATCATGCCCTTGATGGTCGTGTCGAACGCCTGGGTGATGGGTTGAAAGGCCTTCTGCCAGGCCTGCGCCGAGTTGGTGGCCGCCTGGGTGTGGAGCTTTTCCATGTCGAGCGCGTGCTTCTGCTGGATCTGCGCGAGTCGGTCGAGCTGCCGCTGCAAGGCGACCGGGTCGTGATTCGGGTCGCCCTGCAGGAGCGCGATGCGCTTTTGTTGCGCGTCCACCTCGATCCGGTATTTCTCGTCCTCATAGTCCTGCTGCATCTGCAGCAGCTGGTCATGGGTGATCCGACCGGATTTGAGCTGCGTCTGCGCCTTCTGCTCATCGAGCGACACTTCACCAAGCGCCCGATCGCGCGAGGCATGGATGGCTTCCTCCGTGAGCTTCTGCCGATCCGAGGCTTGCCTCTTCATCTGCTCGAGGCGCAGCGACGAGACGCGGCGCTCGATCGCGAGCCGGTCGTGCGCGGAGACCTTCTCCGTCTCGAGAATGTCCTGCCAGTACTGGATCTCCTGGGCTTTGGAGTACTCGCGCAGGTCGTGGGTCTGCTGGTAATAGACCTTCGCGTCGGCCAGGCGCTGTTCGTATTCCGACATCTGCGACTTGCTGCCGCTGGCGCTACGGTGGTTCGTCTTGTAGACCGCGAGCGTGCCCGTGCCGGTCGCCCCTTCCGATTCGGATGGCGACGAGGCCGAGGAGGCGGTGTTGAGCGTGGCGAGGAAGGCGTTGGTCTTGGCCTGCAGCGCGTCCACATCCTGCTTCCACGCTTCGAAAATGGATTTGGCGGAAAGCGGGTGCGACACCACGGCGGCCACCATGGCGATGGTCTTGCCCAGCGCCTCCACCGTCGCGGCGAGTTTCGCGATGAATCCGGTCAGCCACACCGCGCCTTCGCCGATCTGCCGAAAAATCTCCTTCAGCACCCCGCCGTCGGAGCTGCCCTTGAGGAAGGCGTCCACGATCCGGTTCATGGCGGGCATCAGTTCCCCCATCAGGTTGCGGGTGACCGCCTGCCCTTGGGCCGAAATTTCCTTCAGCCGGTCGGCAAACTCGGCTGACTGGCTCACCGCATCACTGCCCATGACGATGCCGAGCTGTTTCGCCTTCGCCTTCAGGGCGTCGATCCCCTCGGATCCCCGGTCGAGTAACGGGATCAGCTCCGCCCCGGAGCGCCCGAAGATCTGCATGGCCAGCGCCGTCTTGGTCGCCCCGTCGCGGGTGGCATGGAACCGGTCGGCTACCTTGGCGAGCACCTCGTCCATGCTCATGCTCTGGAGCTGCTGGGCGGAGAGCCCCACCGACCGGAAGGCGGAGGCGGACTGCAGCGATCCCTGTTGCGTCTGCAGCATGGCCCGCGACAGATGAGTCAGCCCAATCGTAAGCGACTGGAAATCCACGTCCGACATTTTTGCGGCAAACCCCAGCCCCTGCAGCGATTCGGCGCTCATCCCGGTCTTCTGGGCGGCATGCTCGATCCGGTCGCCGAATTCGGCAGCGCTCTTGGCCGCTTCCACCAGATGCTCGGCCAAGAGTGCGATCCCCATCGCCTCGACCATCTCCTTCATGGATTTCAGCGATTCCTTCACGCCGTCGAGTTGCTCGCGGACAGTTCGCTGGATGTGGCCCATCGAGCGATTCACTTCGGATTTGGCGCGGCTGAAGTCCTCGGTCAAGCGCGCGACATTGGCCGCGATCTCGATCTGCAGCTCAGCGACTTTGGTCATGTCGTGCTCCCGCCTGCGGCCTTGAAGAGTTCGATGAATTCGTCGAGGTCGGTTTGGTCATTGCCGGGGGTTTTCGATGGTTGCGCAGGCTTGATGCCCAAGTAGGCCTGCACCATGTCGCGCAGCGGAGGATGGCGGCTCCAGTGCCGGTCGAGCGCCAGAAAGCGCGGCAGATCCATGTGGTCGTCGATGGTGTCCCAGGTCCAGCCGGTGCGCTCAATGATGAGACAGTAGACGGCGTCCCAATCCACCGGCTCTGGGCTCAAGCTTCCCCCGGCGTTTCACTCTCCTTGGCGTTCGACGCCTGCATCACGGCCATAAAGGACTGGTTCAGATTGCCCACGTCGAGGCACTCCTCCTCGAAGGCTTTCTGGTCGAGATCGGGGTAATTGCGCTTGAGCGCCGCAAAGACGATGTCGGCCATGACCTCGACCGTTGGGGAGGCGCGGCCCTCGAACACGTCGGCGAAGCGGCGCATGCAGGAGAAGGGAACGGGCGGGGCCACGAACTCGCGGCCGCCCAGGGTGATGCGTTTTCCGTCGATCATGGTTTCCCCTTTCAGTTCGCAACCGACAGCGTGCCGATGTTGTTGGAGGCATCCGCCATCACCTCGAAGTCGAGTTCGGGGATGGTGTAATCCTCGATCTTGGTCTGCAGTGAGAGCTTGCTCGACGTGCACAGATTGAGTTTCAGCGTCACGTTCTTGCCGGAGGCGGTGGTCGAGAAGACCCCCATGAAAGTCGGCGTGGTGCCCATGGTCTGGTTCGAGAGCGCGACCTTGGTGCCGCCGGCGGCGGCCGTGAAGAGGTAGTCGATCAGCACGGATACGCCGGTGTCCGACGCATTGAAGGTGTAGACGCCGGAGGCCACCGAGTATTGGCCCTGGGCCGGGGCGGAGGCGACACGGGTGAGTGGTACCCCCGTTGCGGCATACACGACCCCCAGGTCGGTATCGAAGGTCGCGGCGTTGGCCACGGTCACCGTGAAGGGCGTGGCCGACACCGTGCCGGCTTCGCCCACGGCCGAGAGCAGGAGTCCCGTCGCGGCAGTCTGCGAGAAGAACAGGTCGTTGAGCATGGCGCCGCTGATCTGGGCGAACTTGGCCTTGCCGGTGAACTTCGCCTGGCCGCGCCGGATGTCGAGGGCGACCTGATTCTGGCCGTAGAGTTGCTTGGTGGTGAATTGCAGGTCGAACTGCACGTCCTGCAGGGTGGCGAACTTGCGCGGGGTGGAATTCGCGGCGGACGAAATTCCGTAGAAATTGCCGGAACCGAATGCGAGCATGGCTTCACTCCTTGGGGCGTAAAAAACCCGCTCGAGGCGGGCTGAAGGGTTGGATCAGAGGGGGGTAATCAGGTCAAACGGTTTTTGAGGTCGTCGATCGCGCCGCGCAAGTGGTTGTAGGTCGCCGTCTCGCGCAGGTGCGGCAGGCTCGCCAGCAGGTCCTGGAACCAAGTTTCGATGTGCTGCTCGACATCGATCGCGGCCTGCTCGATGGCGGCCGCCGCGCCCTTGCGCGGTGCCGGTTTGTCGGCGGGTGGTGCCGGGGTTCTCGGGGAAGCGTCTTCGGTCATGATGATTACCTCAGGTAGTGGAGGATGAAATCCATCGGTTTGGCATAAATGTTCACCAGATGGTCGTAGGAGTCCGGGCCTGCCGACTCCTCGAGGCAGGCGATCACCGTGACACCGGCGATCACGCCCGATCGGTTGTGGGCCGCAAGCCGCACCTGCTCGCGCACGTTCACGGCGTCCTCGGCGACGGCGCCCAGGCAATTGACCTGTAGCCTTGCCGTGACGGTTTCGCGCTCGCCCGTCCTCGCGTCGTCCTGTTTCTCGTGGATGAGTTCGTACACCACGGCCGGCAGCGGATCCTCCTCGGGGCGGGTGTCGAGGTAGATTCGTGTGCCGACCAGGGCGGCGAGCCCAGACGATCCGTTGAGCAGGGCATAGAGGACGGCCTCAGCCCTCATGTCTTGCCCGCGCGGTCGACTTCTTTGGGGATGCGCTCACGCAGGTAGTTCGCCATGGCCTCGATCGCCTCATTGGCCTTGCCGTCGATCGCGGGACGCATGAAGGGCTCCTTCTTCGCCCCCGGATGATCGACGGCTTCGCGCAGCATCCCCGCGACGAACAGGCTCTTGCGATTCTTGGGCTTGATCCAGTGGCGCGCGGTGCCGAATTCGACCATGTGGGCGTAATAGGCCTTGGCGTTCCCGGCCTTGACCGTGGCGCTGATGTGGCCGTGTTTCGAGCGCAGGGAAACGCGGATCGAATCCCGCAGATCCCCGGTCTTGCCCACCGGGCAGAGGCGCTTCGCCTCCGCTTCGACCACCTTGGCCGCCGCACGCAAGCCGCCGCGCACCACATTGCCCTCGATCCTGGCGGGCAACTCGTCCAGCAGCGCCTGCAGTTCGGCGAGCCCCGTGACTTTGACTTCGCTCATTCGTAGCTTCCTTCGTCCAGATCCAGGCAATAGAGCTCCACCCACAATTTGGGCGAGACGCGCCGGATCCACTCGATGCGCGCCATGGAACCGTCGGAGAAAATGACGCGCATCGCCGCCTTGATGTCGGTTCGATAGCGGATCGTGAGGCGCTTGGTGACCTCGCTGCCCATCGCCTTGGCATTGAACAGTTCACGGCCCGACATGTCGGTGACTTCGGCCCAGATGGCGGCGAAGTCGGACCAGGTTTCGTCGTGGCCGCCCAGCGGTCCGCGAACGCGGGTCATCGCCTGGATCGTGATGCGCTGATTGAGGCGTCCACCGGATACGAGCGGCATCAGAACATCACCTTATAGGGGTCGAGCAGGCGGTCGACGTAGGCGATCGGTTCGACCTTGCCGCGTTCCGGGATGACCAGGTCGCCCCGGTATTCGTAGAGCGAGGTCATCCGGACCTTCATCCAGGACCGGATGCCTTCGGGCACCGCGCCGATCAAGCTCGTGCCGCTTCCCGCATCACTGAGCGCGATGGCCGGCCCTCCCGACGTGGCGGCTAGGGTATAGGCGCCGGGTGTCGCCACCGACTGGATGAAATAGCTGGTGTTGGGCCACAAGCCGACCGGCAACAGCCCTCCGACGTTCGAGAGCTGCACCGCGTCCCCCACCGCATAGGGCTTCCATGTGCCCTGCACGGTCATCGTGCCGGTGGACGGGTTGAACGCCACTGGCGCGGCGAAGCCCGCGACGAACTGCACGTTGCATGCGCCGATCTGCGGCAGGGGAATGGGCCAGATCTGGCCGAACACCGGCGTGATCCGGCACGGTTCCGACGTGTAGTCGACGGTGTAACTGGATGGCGGCATCACCTGCGGGGTGCTGCTCATGTCGAGATAGTTGATCGCTGTCACCTGCTGCACGCGGGATTTTTCGATCTCGATGGCGTGCTGAGGCAAGGTAAAGGTCTTTCCCCAGGGCACGCCGGTGAGCGTCGGCCCGGGGAAGGAGTCGATCACGTACTGCCAGGTCTGCTGGATGAAGGCCCGGCGCGTGATGGTTTCGGCGTACTGGCGAACCGAGGTGATGAGCGCCGATATGAGCGCGTCGTCATCCGGGATGTCGACCCGCAGATGGAGCTTGGCCTCGGCCAGCGACAAGGGTTCGACCGCCGGTTCCTGCAAGATCTGCAATGGCATGGCTGTGTACGGGCGGCAACCGTCCGGTCATCCCGGATCGTTGCCACCCGATCCCGGTCAGGCGGTCTGGACGACGCTTGCGTTGTTGAAACCGCTCGCCGGCTCGTACCGCGCGCAGCCGCCCAGGATCAGCGCTGCGGTTTCGGTCGCGGCAACCCCGACCGACACGCCCAGCTGCACGAAGCCGTAGCCGTTGGCCACATCGAGCTCCGTGGAGCCCACATCGATGGTCGCCTGCACGTCGTTGCCGGCGGCCGCCGCCAGGGCAACGGCCTTGCCGGCGCCGATCGGCTTGGCATTCGTGCCCTTGTTGTCCTGTGCCTGGGCGATCGACGCGTCCACCGTGGCCAGGGCGCCGAAGGTGCCGACCTGAATGATGGCGAGGATGCGGTCGACTTCGGAGAGCGAAATCCACGGACTGAATACGACGCCCACGGCCTGCGCCGAAGGAGGAATGACGGCGAGCACTGCGAGTGCTTCGGAGAGTTTCTGATTGGTGATCATGATGGTTTCCTGGAAAAGTAAGTCCGGTTGCGGGACGGCTGATTACCGTGCGGCGAGTTGCACGAAGGGCGAGAGCTTGTTCGCGCCCTTGGCGGGCGCGATGGGGGCCACGATCTTGGGCTGGCCGTCCATGCGGAAGATGGTGCGAAATGCCGTGGCGTCGGCATCGAAGTAGAGATGCATCGAGGTCGCGGTTTCCATGCCGCCTTCCTTGGTGATGGTCTGGTAGTAGGAGAGATCGACCAGGATCACGTCGCCCTGCGAGGAGAAGGTGTTGGCGTGCTGCGACACGAACACCGGGCGGCCCAACAGCGTGCCGTAGGGCGAGCCCTTGATCGAGGAGACGCCGCCGCCCACCGGCAGATAGATCGGGTAGTTGCCGAGACTTAGGGTAAAGAGCGCCGGGAGCACGTCGTTGTTCACGATCCACACCGCGTTCTTGAAGCTGCCGGGCGGCAGGCGCGCGATCATGTTGGCGAGATTGAGCGCCGAAAGCGTCCCGGTCGTCTGTCCGGAATCCTTGGCCTGGGTCAGCACCGCGCCGCTGGCGAGCGCCCCCAGCGGAATGCCCTGACCGCCGCCGAAGAGGATGCTCTCGTTGATCTTCCACTGCATGCGGGAAGCCACCTTCTTCGGCATGTAGGAGGTGAGTGCATTGGTGTCGGAGAGCAGCTCGTCGGTGATGGGCACGAGCGCCATGAGTTTCTTGAGTTTCAGGGCCGACTCGCTGAACTTGGGCTTGGCGGCAGGAGCGGCTGCCGCCTCGGCCTGCCAGGACACGGTGATGCCATCCGTGCCCCAGGGGGTCGTCTCGTCCTTGGGGAAGGCCATTGAGTTGCCGGTGACGATCACGTTATCGGTGAGCGGCAGCAGCGCCTCGTCGTCCAGTGACAGCATGAAGATGTCCTTGGAGAACTCGGGCGGCACCAGGAAGCCGCCGTCGGCGCCCGCGCCCTCGCCGCCATAGGTGGTGGGGGCGACAGCACTTCTCAACGGGAGCAGGCGCGGATCGGGTGCATGGCCGGGCAGTGCCGCCTTGAACACGGAACTGGCGTAGTCGCCGAAGTTCCGAAAGCCCAGTTTCGGATCCTTGGCGGCGTTGTCCTCGACGGCGATGTCGGACCCGTTGCCCGAGAGGATGATGACCGAACCTGCGGCGGCGCTCGCGGCGGAGATCTCCTGCTCGAGGTCGATCATCGCCTGCAGGCGCTCGATCTCGGCGGATTTAGCATCCGCCGTACCTTTGAGGCGGGCGAATTCGGCGGCTTCCGCCTCGGAGAGGTCGCGGTTGTCGAGGGATGCCTTGTCGAGCAGGGTCGATGCGGCTTGCAGGAGGGAGGTTTTTTCCTGGGCGGCGGCGGATTTCTTGGATTGCAGTTCGCGAAGTTTCTTGCTCATGATGGTTCCTCAAATGAAAAAACCCGCTTCAAGCGGGTCCGGAAACGAAAAAAGCCGCGCTATGCGGCTTGTTGTGGGGGGTATACGGCCATCGGGCCGTCAGGACGGGCCATCGGGCCTGTTGCTGCTACAAAATCGACATCCTGCGGGTCAACAGGCGCGTGGTGGCGCCCCTCTTGGGCGTGTTTGCGGCCAGTTTCCGCTGCAGGGTCTGCACGAGTTGCGGGAAGGTCGCGATGCCGTCGATCATGTTGGCCTTTTTCGCATCCTGGGCACCCAGCACACGGCCCTGGCCCATGCCGTTTCTCACCGTGTCGGGATCGACCCCTCGGGCGGCGGCCACCGCCGAGACGAAGGTGTCGTAGTAGTCGTCGACGCGGCTTTGCATGAAGCCCTGCGCCTCCTCGCTCAGCGCCTGGTAGGGGTTGCCCTCGGTCTTGTACTTGCCGGCGGAAATCAGCGTGGTCTTGATGCCCGCTTGATCGAGCGCGCCGGAGATGTCCATGTGCGCCTGCCACACGCCGATCGAGCCCACTTCGCCGCTCGGGGTGCAGTAGAACTCGGAGGCGCTGCAACCGATCCAGTAGGCGGCGGAGGCCGCGAGGCTGTTGGCGAGCGCTACGACGGGCTTTTGTTCGCGCGCGGCCAGCATCATTCCGGCGAGCTCCTGGACCCCGTACACCGAGCCGCCCGGGGAATCGATCGACACCAGGATCGCCGCGACTCCGGGATCGGCAACCGCCGCCAGCAGGTCTGCAGCAAACGCATCGACGCTGGTGTCCGCGAACCAGTCGGGGTGCTGCGAGATGACCCCGGAGAGGGACAGCACGGCGATGGCCCCGGATTGATTTCCAGATTGACCTCGGGTCAGGACGGGTTTGGCCACTGCCCCGGACAACGCGATTCGGCCCAGCATCGCTGGAATGCACTCCGGCATAAGCGCCCAGGGCGTGCTGGCGATCTCCACGGCGTGCGCATCGATTGGCCGTTCGGCCTCGATCGGCGTGGATTCTTCAGTGTTCGTTTCGGTCATGGCAACGCCTCGGAATTGGAAAGTGTGATGAGGGACTCGGTGATGGCAGCCTCGTCCAGATCACCAGAAAATCCCACGCACCAGGTCTCGGCCGCCTCAAGCGAGACGCCCAGGGATTCGGCGATGATGGGCGGATCGTTGGAACCGATCCCGGCTTTGATCAGCCGCCTTGCGATGCGGCCCGCGTTGGATCGCAGGATGGCAGCGAGTCGCACGCTCTGCGGAGCGGGTTGCGGTGCCGAGCTCTCATCCTGCGCGCCTTCTTCGGCCATGTTCAAGGGCCGCAAGGGCGCATCGAGCCCCGGCAGCGGATTCATGTTCTCGGCGATCCGGGCTTCATTGCGGGTGAGCCACCCGGCGTTGATGCCTTGCATGTAAAAGCTCGCCCGCGCCTCCGAATCGCCGCGCAGCAGCTGGGCAAAGTCGAATTCGGCTTCCAGCCCGTCGTCATCGAAGAGCAGATCGGCTTCGATCGCGGCCTCCCAACGTTCGGCCATGGGGCCCAGGCACTCCTGCACGAATTCCTGCGCCTGCTGCTCGATGTTGTTGTTGGTCGATCGATCCAGGTCCCCGATTTTGTGCGGCGGCACGCCGAACCAGCGGGCGATGTCGTTGACCTGGAACTTGCGCGTCTCCAGAAACTGCGCATCGTCCGGGGTCACGCCGACCTGGTGGTATTTCATGCCGAACTCGAACACGGCGATCTTGCCCCGGTTGACCCCGGACTGCGCTTCCTGCAAGGACTCGCGGAACTGGTCGCGCGCCTGCTTGTCCTTGAATGAGCCGGGATACTCGATCCAGCCGCCCGTGGGTCTGGCGTCATTGGCGAAGAAGCGCGCGCCGTAATCCTGGGCGGCCATGGCCCCGCCGATGGCGTTGCGAGCCAGCGCGATGGGCGACAATCCGATGATGCCGTCGGAGGACAGCCCCCGCAGGTGCCAGATCTCCCCCCTGGAGTAGATCACGTCGTTGCCCGCAGGGTCGGTGTACTGGTAGCTGTAGTCGCCATGGGCGGCGAGCAGGATCTTGATCCGGTCCGGGTGCAGCGGGATGAGCGCCGTGATATTGCCACGACCATCGGACACGATCTGGTTGTAGGCGTTGCCACGCAGCGCCAGATGCCCCGCCATCATCTCGCGCCATTCGAAGGCGTTCTGGTACGGATTCGGGCGTTTGGCGAGCAGCCGATAGACGGGGTGATCCGTGACACGATCCTTCCCGCCGTCCGTCCGGTTCCGATACAGGCGAAAGGGCAGGCTCGCGAACTGGCTCGAGATGATGCGCACGCTGGCAAACACGGCGGAGAGTTGCATCGAGCCGTCAGCCGTCACGCGCATCCCGGCGGTCGTGTGCACGCCGACCGGCTCGAACCAGAAACTGCCCCAGGGCGATCGGTCGCCGCTGGCGAAGATGTTGGAGAACCAGGACCGGATGCCCATCACACCACCATCAGTTCGTAGTCCGATCCGATCACCGGGGGGCCGTCGGTCGAGGTCATGATCCGGCCCAGCGCCATGATGAGCGCAACGACGCCGTCGATCTTGTTCTCCTCACGCTCCTTGCGGGGATAGATGTTGTCCTTGGCATCGCGATGGCAGACCACGTTTGAGATCATCCAGGCCAGGATTGGGTCGCCGTTGTGCACCAGGCGTCGCTGCAGCACCAATGCCTCCAGTTGTTTCATCGGTTCGGAAAAGTTCAGCACCGTGGGGCGCATCTCCACCATGGGCAGCCCTTCGGCCAGCATGTGGGCGGAGAGTTGCGTGGCCTGGAACGGATCGAACGGCACTTCCACGATCTGGAAGCGGCTCGCGTCCGCCACTAGTTCCGCCTCGATCTGGTCGAAGTCCGTGACGTTGCCCGGTGTCACGGTCAAGAGTCCCCGGCGCGCCCAGCCGGAATACTGGCTGTTGCGCCCCTCCTCGACTGCCGACTCGGGCAGGTAATAGGTCATGAACACGTAAAACCGGCCGTCGCGCTGAAAAACATTCGCCTTGGCGGCGATGTCCACCTTGCTCGCCAGATCCAGCCCGATATGGCAGGGTTTTCCGAGGAAATCGTTCTCGGATAGGTTGGGATCGGTGCAGGCATCCCATGCACGCATGTCCATCCAGGCGGCGTCGGCGTTGACCCATTCGTTCAGATGCTTGGTCTTGAAGTTGTTGATCGCCGAGGGCATCTGCATGGCCTTGGCCTGCAGCGGCAGCAGCACCTCCGGCCGCACCGAGATTCCCCAGTTGGGGTTGGCCTTGATCAGGGCGGCTTCGCTGGTCCAGTCGTCGGCGTCGTCCAGCCCGTAGATGATGCCGAACTGGGAGTCGTCCTCGAACAGTCCTTCCAGCAGGCGGTTCACGAAGGTGCGGATTTCATAACAGATGCCAGCGCGGTTGCTGCCTGCCGTGGTGATCACCCAGAGCAACGAGTTGTCGCGTTTGCCGGTGCCGGTTTCCACCACGTCGTATACGGTGCGGGTCTTGTGCGCGTGCAGCTCATCCACGCAGCCGAAGTGGATGTTCAGCCCGTCCAGGGTCGAGCCCTCGGCGGAGAGCGCCTCGAACTTGGAGCCGGTGGCGAGCACATGCATGTTGTGCGCGCCGACTGCCACGCCAAACCGGCTGCGGAATCCCGTGCTGCGCCGCGCCATGGTCTGGGCGTCGCCGAACACGATGCGTGCCTGGTCGCGGGTGGTGGCAAGCGAATAGACCTCTGCGCCGCCCTCGCCATCGGCCGCCAGCATGTAGAGCGCCACGGCCGATGAGAGTGTCGACTTGGCGTTGCCGCGCGGCACCTCGATGTAGGAGCGCCGGAAACGCCGCTTGCCATCCGGTTTCACCCAGCCGAACACCGTGGTGAGGATGAACACCTGCCACGGCTCCAGTTTGATAAGTTCGCCCGCCAGCGGTCCCTTGACGTGCGGCAGCCGCTCGATGAAGGCGCACAGGTTGTCGGCGGGATGGAAGGCACGGCCCTCGCGGTCGCGCAGCTTCGGATTGAACTGGTAGGGACTGGCCTTGCCCTTGAATCTCGCCAGATCGTCCTGTTGTCGCTGGCAGGCGAGCCTCACCCAGCGGCAGGCGGGGATGTCGCCTGCCACCACGGCTTCGGCGTAGCGCCGGGCGACGGTGGCGTATTGCGTTGCCATCAGCCGGCAATCTCCGCCCAGGGGTCGTCGGATCGGGTGGACGACACCTGGGACATCTGGACCCGCGCGCGGGAAACCGGCGTGAATCCAAGCTCCGCCTCGCACTCCTTGAGCAGGCGCGACAACTCCATCTGCAACTCGAACAGGATCGAGCGCGTGGGCAACCCAAAGCGATCCTTGGCCAGCAGGCCGCCGACCCCGCGCTTGGCGATCTCGCGGACCACTCCGCGGTACTGCGCCAGCAGTTCGCAGTAGCGTTCCAGCAGCGCGGCGTTGTTGGCGTGCAGAACCCCTGCAGGGGTGTTGCCGACGAGATAACGCCACAGATCGGCGGCGTCCTCGCGCATCTCCAGCGGCGGATCGGCCAGGGTCGCGGTCAGTCCAGGTTCGGTCGGGTTGGTGCGGCTCTTGCGCAAGGTGCCCTTGACCGCCTTGACGGCGGTTGGCAGGGGTTTGCGCCCCGCCCCGGTGCGGGCACCCCCGCTGCGTCCGGGTTTACCGGCCATGGACACGCTCCATTTGAATAAAAACGATCATTTGATTTTGGCAGCGCAAAAATTTGAGCAAGCGCGCGGTCCCGCGCCGCGAGGCCGCAAGGATTTCACCCCCCTACCGGCGGCAAATTGCCAAAGCCGCCGTCCTCGCGCGCCGTCTTGGCGTCGTGACAGCGCTTGCAAAGCGCCTGCCAGTTGCGCTCGTCCCAGAACAGCCGCTTGTTGCCCTTGTGCGGCTGGATGTGATCGACGACCGAGGCGGCGACCGTCATGCCATGGCGCCGGCACTCGGCGCACAGCGGATGCAAGCCCAGGTACACGACACGCACCTTGCGCCACCGAGCGTCGTAACCGCGCGACGCTGCCGATCCTCGGCGTTCATCCTGCGCCTTTCTCACCAACCGCCGATGCCGCTCGCAATAGCCCGGTGTTGTGAGCACTGCGGCGCAGCCGGGATGGCGGCAAGGGGTGGGGGCAGCGCTTGGCATCGAATCTTTATTGGCAACGAATCGCGATGAAACGCTTGGCTTCTCGTTCGAACAGCGCGTTCATGACCACACCATCAACCACCACGAAGGAGCATCGAATGACCACCATCCAGCTGACCCCGGCCCAACACGCCATCCTCGCCTACGCCCTCGAGCACACCGACGGCAAGATCGTCTGGTTCCCCGACAACGTCAAAGGCGGCGCCCGCAAGAAAGTGCTCGACGGCTTGCTCAATCGCGCCATGATCACGACCAATGGCACCGACTGGTTCGTCGCCGCCGAGGGCTATGACGCGATGGGTCGCGCCCGTCCAGCACCAGCGCCTCTGGAGGCCGACTTCGAGATCGAGGCCGCCGTGGCGGCGGCCGAGGCGACTTGGGCGCAAGAAAAGGCTGATGCCAAACCTCGAACCCGCGACAACAGCAAGCAGGCCCAGGTGATTGCCATGCTCAAGCGTCCCGAAGGCGCCACGATCGCGCAGATCTGTGCGGCCACCGGTTGGCAGGCCCACACCGTGCGCGGCACGTTCGCCGGTGCCTTCAAGAAAAAGCTTGGGCTCACGATCACTTCGAGAAAGGAATCGGGAACCGAGCGCATCTACAAGATCGTCGCCTGATCGGAGGTCGCAAAATCCGCGAATTTCGCGCCGTCACCGGCGCGTTTTGCTTCCTGGCCGGTGAATTCCTGCCAGCGGCGCACGATCACATCCACGTACTTCGGATCGAGTTCGATCAGACGCGCGCGCCGTCCCGCTTTCTCGCAGGCGATCAGGGTGGAGCCGGAACCGCCGAATGGGTCGAGCACGATGTCGCGCGTCTTGCTGCTGTTGCGCACGGCGCGCTCCACGAGTTCGACTGGCTTCATGGTGGGATGCAGGTCATTCTTGGCGGGCTTCTTGATCTGCCACACGTCCCCCTGATCGCGGGCGCCGCACCAGTAGTGGTTAGTGCCCTCCCGCCAACCATACAGGATCGGCTCGTACTGGCGCTGGTAGTCGGCGCGGCCGAGCGTGAAGGTGTTCTTGGCCCAGATGATGAAGGTCGACCATTTGCCGCCGGCCTCGCGGAACGCCGACTGCAGGGTGTCGAGTTCGGATGACGACATCGCGATGTATACCGCGCCCTTGGTCACGGTCAGGATGTTCCGGCAGGCATCCGTCAGGAATGCGCCGAAGTCGTCGCCCAGGTTGTCGTTCAGGATCGGGCGGTGTTTGCCGCGCAGCTTGTCCTTGGCCGTGTTGGCGTAATTCACGTTGTAGGGCGGATCGGTGAAGGCCATGTCGGGCAATTCGTCGCCCAGCAGAACCATGTAATCGTCAGCCTTGGTGGCATCGCCGCATAGCAGCTTGTGCTCGTCCAGCAGCCACACATCCCCGGTCTTTGAGATGGGCGTCTCTGGCACATCGGGCACGGCGTCGTCATCGGTGAGTCCATCCTTGGTGGCATCGTCGCAGGCGATTAATGCCTCCCACTCCTCGGCGGAGAATCCGGTCAATCCGAGGTCGAAACCGGCATGGTTCAGTTCGGCCAGTTCGAGGCCTAACAACTCCTCGTCCCATGCCGCGTTTTCGCCAATCTTGTTGTCGGCCAGGATCAGCGCGCGGCGCTGGATGTCGGTGAGGTGTGTCATCGGCACGACCGGCACCTCGGCAAGCCCAAGCTTGCGCGCGGCAAGCAGCCGACCGTGTCCGGCGATCACGTTGTTATTCCCGTCGATCAGGATCGGCGCGCCCCAGCCGAATTCGCGGATGCTGGCGGCGATCTGCGCCACCTGGGCATCCGAATGCTGCTTGGCGTTGCGCGCGTAAGGAATCAGGACGTCGATGGGACGCATCTCGATCTGGATGCCGGTCACCGGGTGGCGCAGGTCAGTCATGGACCGTCTCCGGCAATTGGCGGTGGGCGGCGACCTCGTCGAACGACTGTCCGGTGGCCGCGAGCGTTACGGCAATGTCCGGGTGGTTCTGTCGGAAGCGCCGGATCGCCACGTCCACATACTCGGGGGCGATCTCCACCGCACGGCATTGCCGACCGGTGCGCTCAGCCGCGAGCAGCGAAGATCCGGAACCGTTGAACGGCTCGAATACCACATCGCCCGGATTGGAGAAGGCCGCCATGACATGCTCGGGGAGTGCCACCGGAAACACCGCCGGATGGTCGATGTCCTGACCGATCCTGCCCTTGTGCCGCATGATGCGGATCACGCCGTCGGGTATGCGCGTGTCCTGGGTGGGTTCGCCGGCATGGGCCCAGCCGCCGACTGCACCGTCCTTGCGGCGCATGGCGGTCGAGGAACCATCAGCGCGCAGGTGGGAATCCTCTCCGGCATGCTTGCACGGCACGATCTTGTTGGGTCGACGCGCCTCGCGATTGAAGTGAAAGATGAACTCGAAGCTGGGTGCGAGCCGCCCATTCCAGTCACCGGGCATTCCCGGTCCCTGATCCCAGACATACCAGGCGAAGCGCCGCCAGCCTTGAGCACGCATCCACGACAGCCAGCCGTCCCAATACGGGATGAATTCGTTGTCGCGGTGAATCAATCCGAGGTTGACCAGCACCTGGCCGTCGCCCGCCATGGGCAGCCGGGCAAACACGCCCTGCATGAGCACGTCCCAATCGCCGATGCTCTGGGTGTAGTCGCGCTGGCTGCCATAGGGTGGCGAAGTGAAGCACAGCGCCGCCGGTTCGCCCTGCATGAGTGCGGCGATCACCTGCGGATCGGCGGCATCGTCGCAGATCAGGCGGTGCGCACCCAGATGCCAGATGTCACCGGTCCGAGATACCGGCTCAACGGGTGCTTCAGGGATTTCCTCGGCCGGCGGTGCATCCGTTTTCTCTCCAGCCCCGGCGAGCATGGACTCGATCTCGCCGGCATCGAAGCCGGTGAGTTCCAGGTCGAAACCGGCGGCTTGCAGATCGGCCATTTCCAGGGACAGCAGTTCCTGGTCCCAGCCGGCCCGCTCGGTCAGCTTGTTCTCCGCCAGGATGAAGGCTCGCTTCTGCGTCTCGGTCAGATGCGCGAGTTCGATGACCGGCAGTTCCGTCATCTCGAGCTTGCGCGCGGCCAGGATCCGGCCGTGACCGGCAATGACGCCGCGCCGGCCATCCACCAGGATCGGATTGTTGAAGCCGAATTCCCGGATGCTGGCTGCGATGCCCGCGATCTGCTCCTCGCTGTGCGTGCGCGCATTACGGGCGTGGGGGATCAGCGACTCGATCGATTGATACTCGATGGAAAGGTCAGACATGGAATCCAGAAAATGAAAAACCCGCCGCGAGACGTGCTCGGGGGCGGGTTCGACGGTTGGGGCGGCGGGTGCGAGACGGAGCGTTTCCCTGCTCACACCGCTGTCCAGAAGATAGCGGAAATACTACCCCAGACCGGAGTGTTTTGTTGCAGGGCCAAACAGTCTCGGAACGGACAAACAAGGCAAGGGGAGGACAAACAAGGCAAGCATTACCCTAAATTGCCTACGTTTTTGGAAGGCAGCCGCACGCCTTCGCCGTTGAGCTTCAAGGTCACAATCAGCAAAGCCGCCTGCCATCTGCGCCACGCTGTCGTCCGGTCGCAGGCGAAGCGGATCGTGATGTCCCGCCAGCCGTAGCGCTTGGCCCGCATCCACACGAGGTGGCGATGTTCCTCCTCCAGCCATTGCACCCATCGCATCGTCTCCAGCATTCGCTCGATAGCCTCTGGCGACGGGGGTACGGATCGGTAGACACGATCCTCCGCTGCAAGCGTCTCCCACTCGCGCCGCACGATGGCAGGCCATACGTTGAAATAGCCTTGAACACGAACAGGAGGCAGCCGTCGTCCAGTGCTCGCCGCTTCCTCGAATCGCGCGGCAACGTCTTCGACAGTCCAGTCAGCCATCACGCCGACCTCCGTACAGACGCTCACCAATCCGCCGCACGATCTCGCGTTCGATGAAGTCCAGGCGTTCGTCGGAAGCGTTGACCACCAGGATGTGCTGGTCGCGCCAGCCGCGTTGCTTGATGGTGTCCAGATCTTGGACGTCCGGCTGCAACCGAGCGAGGGGGCAGCGATATTGGGGGGGCGGGATCTTCATCTCACACCTCCCGTTCGAGTGCGTGGTGATCGATGGCCCAGTGCAAGAGCGCCAGCGCATCGGCTTCGTTGTCATCTGCCGGCAGAAAGCCACGCGCGCGGGCACTTGCGATCATCTCGTCCTTGTTGGCGTTGCCTTTGCCGGTTGCGTGCTTCTTGATCGTGCCGACCGGCACGCCCTGGTAC